>Ga0247805_1000034_pt1 | contig 144549 bp, 139 predicted proteins | sample UWRJL044104R1_FD_180930 | JGI IMG/M metagenome (GOLD analysis project Ga0247805, IMG submission 180930) | Plant litter microbial communities from Arlington Agricultural Research Station in Wisconsin, United States - UWRJ-L044-104R-1 | ecosystem: Environmental > Terrestrial > Plant litter >...
GTGGATAAGCCGGGGTGTTCCGCCAACTGCGCGAATACATGCAGCCATAAGGATAGCATGGTCGTCACAATCGCCTGAAAAGTGCTGGATGGATTCGCTTGCAGCGGCAATATATTCCTGGCCTTTCGGATCGTTTACATAATTCCAATTGTTCTTTATTTCCTTGAAAACTGCAAAACATTGAATGGTGACGCGGTATTGGTTATGTCCTTTTATGTTGCGGAAGTTCTTTGTGGTAGCCATCAGGGCAAAATTTCGAACCTTTGGATTGGTATAATCTATGGCATTCAAAATCTTGGATTTGTTCGGAAAAGGAAGTAGTTTTGCAATGATGATGTCCTGCGGGTTTGGATCATCGAGCATCGTGTACATCATAGAGCGATAGTCTTCGTAAACGGCATTGAATCCATAGTTTCCAAAGGTGCTGCCGTAAATCAATGCAACAAGATAAAGTGCCAGGCAAATGATGATGATGGTCCTCAGAGCTCTTAAGATAAGTTGAATGATGACAATTAAAACAACAAAGAGAAGAATCCTGTCGATCTGAAAAGGCCATTCAGGATCGATGATGTTCTGGTGGATAATGATAAAAACGGGTATTGCAATCAGGACATTCAACAGGAAAATAATCACATTGTCCCAAGGCTTTTTGACCTGGAGCTTGCTTTTTATCCCTTGAATACTAATGTTTTTAAAGTTTATCATATACCAAAAATGGCAACAGCTTTCTAGATCCTGACTATATCAGCAAAAGTACCTTTTTTATCGATAATAGAAAGTTCGAGCAGTTGATTTTGGACTTTGTTTAACATTTGCTCTGCTATTTGCTTTTGAGACCATTCCGTAAGCGAAAGCCATTCCTGGATATCTTCCAATTTTTGATGGTAACGTCCTGAAAGTGTCCTGTCTATACTTGGTATTTCCTTGAATTCCAAAGTCGTCTCATTGATGATTTCCAGTATCTTTTCTATGGTTTCGGGATGACTTTCAAGAATTTCATTTCTGACGGCAATGACAAAGCAAGGCCAGGGAGTAGGGCAGTCGTCAATCCTGCGAAAAATTCCCTTGTCGACCAGAGGTTTTGTCATAAAACGTTCCCACATGAAGTAGTCGGCAGTTCCATTGGACAGTGCTTCAACAGCGCCATCGATGGTATTGATGATTTCGAATTGCAGATTGTCTGTTTTCCATCCCTGATCATGCGCATTCACATAGGCCATCAATTGCGATCCTGAACCAATCCGGCTGATGGCAACTTTTGTGTTCTCCAAATCAGAAAGCTTTTCGTATTTTGATTGTGCATCAACATGGATTCCCCAAATCAAAGGCGATTCTACATAAACCTGGACAATCCTACTCGGATTTCCAGCCACAATATCCTTGATGATCCCTTCGGTGAGGATAACGGCAATATCGGTTTCTTCATTGCGAAGCATTTGGCACAACTTGCCTGTTCCTTCGGGAACATCGGTCCATTGAAGGTCGATTCCTTCGGCTTCAAATGCTCCGTTTTCTATGCAAAGGTGCCAAGGTAGATTGAAGTGTTCCGGAACTCCTGCGATTTTTATTTTTTTCATTTCAAGTTGTGATTTTTAAAGGCGACAAGACAATCCTGTATCCATCCGGATCAAGGAACATCTTGCCATTTTCATTCCAATAGGGATTTTTTGAAGGTATCAGGGCAATATTGTTTTCAGATAGTTTTTCCAATAAAGAAGCATATCTGTTTTGGCTTTCTGGATACAAGACCAAAATATCATCTTCATCAAAATGATGAGCTGCTTTTTCATACGAAGTTGTGAATTCCAAATGCCAATCTGCGTTTGGAAAACCTAGAAAGACACCGCTATAGGTATCGTGATTTTCAAAATCTCCCAATAATTCGAATCCTAAAACCATAATGTAGAATGATTTTATAGCATTCAGATTATTTGTATGCCGTGCAAATCTGAAAGTCATCTTAATTGTTTTTAATTTGATTGATATGATGTTCCAAATGCGCCACATAGTCGGTCATCAGGAATCTTAGATTTATGATAGAAGTATCCGTCAGTTGGATCTTATATTCCAATGCATCCTCTTTTACAGCTTTAAAAATTCGGATGATTTGATGGTTCAGATTGTACCAAAGCTGTAGCAATTCATCATTGTCCATTTCCTGATATCGATTGATCTTGATCAAATCATCTTGATTATATGTCCTATAAATATAAGGCTTTTCAGCATAATTGATTTCTGTAAATCGAACCAAATTGTGTAAGGAAGAATCAATCAAGTGCCCAATGATTTCTTTCTTGGACCATTTTTCTTCAGCGGTTTTTTCTTCCAGGTCTGATGCTTTTAAAGTTTTAAAATAGGCCAGGCTTTCCGCAAGCAAGCTTTCAAATTTATCAATTACATCTCGCATTTTATTTGCCCGACAGTTTATTCAAAGTGTAAGCAATCAATTCGTCAACAGCTTTGTAAGGATCCGAACTGAAAGTTCCGCTTGCACGATTCGCAATGATTGCATTTAGTGACAAAGCGTTGTGTCCCAGTAAAGAGGAAAGTCCATAAATGGCAGCAGTTTCCATTTCCAGGTTTGTAATCCTGGTATCTTCAAATTTGAAAGTATCCATCTTGCTGTTCAATTCGGCATCTTGAATTTCAAGACGCAAAACCCTTCCCTGCGGACCATAAAATCCTCCAGCAGTTGCTGTAATTCCTTTGAAAATTCTATCGCTTTCAATGAGTTGTTCCAGTTTTTCACTGCATTTTATTGCATATGGTTTTCCTTTTCTTGCATCCCAATTGGTGTGCTTCATAAACGCTTCTTCGATTTCAGGATTGGAAACTTCATCGATCAGATAGGAGCGAAGCATATTGTCCAATCCCAGGCCAAATTTTGATATCACGAAACTGTCGACAGGAATGTCTTCTTGCAAGGAACCTGAAGTTCCGATCCTGATGATGTTTAATGAAGTCAATTCTTCTTTTGGCTGGCGTGTTTCCAGATTGATGTTGACCAGGGCATCCAATTCGTTGATTACAATGTCAATATTATCAGGACCGATCCCGGTTGACATTACCGTGATCCTTTTACCTTTATAGATTCCTGTTTGCGTCTTGAATTCTCTTTTTTGTGCGGAAAATTCAATCTTGTCAAAGAATTGCGTGATTTTCTCCACACGATTTTGGTCGCCAACAAAGATGATATCGTGCGCAATATGTTCTGGTTTTAAATTCAAATGGTAAACGCTGCCATCCGGATTTAATATTAATTCTGATGATTGTATCATTTTAAGTTGCTGGGTTTTTAATTGTTATTGATATTGCAATTGTCGTTGACGGTTATCCTCCGACACGCTTTACCTTGAATCCTTTTTCTTTCAGGATATGCATGATCTTGTCACGATAATCACCTTGGATGATGATCGAATCGTCCTTGAACGTTCCGCCTACGCTTAATCTTGTCTTCAGTTCTTTTGCCAAGATTTTAAAATCCTCCTCGGAACCCGTGTAGCCTTCAATTATTGTTGTGGCTTTCCCTTTTCGCTTCTCGTATTTGCAGATCATTGGCTCTTTTTGAATCCAGAGTTCTTTTGGCTCGGCCGATGTTTCCTCGATTTCTTCTGACGGTTGGTGGTCCGGAAAAAGGTTTTTCAATTGGTCTTGTAAATCCATATTTTTTAAAATTTTCAAAAAACAAATTCCAAATTCCAAAGAGGAGAATTGGAATTTGGAATTTTATTATTTGAATTTGATGTATTATTTTTTGATCAATCCCAAATCAACCAAGCGTTCGTGCAAGAATTCTCCAGCAGAAATGTCTTCGTATAATTTTGGATTTTCTTCATCGATGCAATTTTCCAAACAATCCAGACGCATATCGCTCACAGGATGCATGAAAAACGGAACCGAATATCTAGAGGTTCCCCACAATTCCCTTGGCGGATTTACCACTTGGTGGATGGTAGATTTCAGTTTGTTGTTAGTATGACGAGAAAGCATGTCACCCACATTGATCACCAATTCGTCTGGTTCTGCGATTGCATCGATCCATTCGCCGTCATGGTTTTGAACTTGAAGGCCTTTTCCTTGTGCACCCATCAACAAGGTAATCAAATTGATGTCTCCGTGTGCCGCAGCGCGTATTGCATTTTCTGGTTCTTGTGTGATGGGAGGATAATGGATTGGTCGCAGGATTGAGTTTCCTTCTTTTGCATAATCATCAAAATAAAATTCATCCAAACCTAAGTGCAGGGCCAACGCTCTCAGGACATAGATTCCTGTCTTTTCAAGCATCTGGTACGCCTCTTTTCCAACCTGATTGAAGCGGGGCAATTCCTTCACTTCAACATTGTCCGGATATTCTGATGCCCATTTTGAATCCTTGTCCACATATTGTCCAAAGTGCCAAAACTCTTTCAAATCGCCTTCTTTTCTGCCCTTCGCGTGTTCTTTTCCAAAGGAAACGTAACCTCGCTGTCCTCCAATTCCTGGAATTTCATAAGAATATTTGGTTTCTAATGGCAAGGCAAAGAAATTTCTAATCTCGCCATACAATTCATCTACCAATTTGTCATCTAAAAAATGACCTTTTAAAGCAACGAAGCCAATGTCTTCAAAAGCTTTTCCGATTTCATTTACAAATTTTTGTTTACGTTTCGGGTCGTCCGAAAGGAAATCACGCAAGTCAACACTAGGAATATTTTGCATACTCTTTTAAAAATAGATGTTAATAACTTTGCTCGGCGTCACGCCTTATTGTCACAAATGTATCAAATATTTTGTTTTAAAAATTATAAAAGTTGTTAACATATCATAGTTATATAACACACAAAACATAGGAATATTATGATATTAAAAAATAATATTTATTTGGACTTAATATAAATAAGAAGCTATATTTGCACCGAAATTAATATCTACCCCACTAAGATTATCATATGAAAAAGTGTTTTTTATTGCTTGTCCTGCTTGTAAGTCAATTAGTAAGCCATGCTCAAACGGGCAGTATTTCAGGATCCATACAATTTGAGGACAACACACCTTCTGCCAGTGTTACCGTCTTTCTGAAAGAAATTAAGAGGTCTGCTATTTCAGATGAAAACGGAAAATTTACAATAGACAAACTCCCTTACGGAAAATATACTCTGGAATTCACTTCACTTGAAGCGGAAAACAAATCCATAACAATTCAGCTTGACACTCCTTCACAAAATGTTTCGGTAATATTGGATAAAAAAGAGGACCAGCAGCTTAAAGAAGTTGTGATCAAGAAGGAATCCATCAAGAAGCAAATAGAAGAAAAAGGCTTTGCGGTAAACGTAATCGAAACCAAGGAAGCAGGTTTGCGCAACTTGCAGACAATGGAATTGCTCAATAGGACGGTTGGTGTAAGAATTCGACAAAATGGTGGTATGGGTTCCGATGCCAGCTTCAATATTAACGGTATGTCAGGGAATGCAATCAAAATCTTTATTGATGGGATTCCTGCTTCAAACTATGGATCTTCGTTTGATCTGAATAGTATTCCTCCTGCAATTATTGAAAGAATTGAAGTTTACAAGGGAGTTTTACCTGGACATTTGTCTGATGATGCCTTGGGAGGTGCCATCAATGTAGTGCTCAAAAAAGGAATGCGGAATAATTTTAATATTTCAGCTTCCTATGGTTCTTTCAATACAGCCCAAACTAATTTCAGCGGACTGTATCGTTTTAAAGAATCGGGCTTTACTGTCAAGGCTTCAGGTTTTTTAAATTATTCTGATAATGATTACAAGGTCCGGGGAGAAATGGTTTATAATGTCCTGCCAAACGGAAGAAGAGAACATATCACTGCAAGAAGATTCAATGATACCTATAGATCAATCGGTGGGGTTGTTGAAGTTGGCTATACTGATGTAAAATGGGCTGATAATTTTCTTGTCGGATTCACTACTTCAGATTCGTACCAAGAAGTACAGCATGGTGTTTTCATGACAATTCCTTACAAGGGAAGATTTGCCGAAGCCGATGCCCAGTTGCTGAATCTGACTTATAGCAAGAAGGATTTCTTGGCCAAAGGATTGGATTTCGATCTGCACGGAATTTACGGCAAGAGAAACCGTCTGGTAAACGATACCGTCAAGGGGGTTTACAATTGGAGTGGAGATCGGGCTGTAGACATCAACGGAAATCCGGTTAACAGCAACACCGGCGCCCAGCAAGGAGCGGCCACGATTATGAATATCAGACGGGATGTATTTTCTTTAAGAGCTGGACTTTCCTATTCCATCAATGATAATCACAAGTTTTTATTGAACAATGTTGTGAATACTATTGCAAGGGAAGATGATGATGAAATGAAATCGGTCTTGGAGAGAAGGTTTATGGGAACAAGGGATTTATTCAAATCCATTACAGCACTGACCTATGAGTTTGTTGGTTTTGAGAATAGACTGAAGACCTCCTTGTTCGGAAAATACTATCATCAGAAACTGGAACGCATGAATCCATTGGTTCAGCAGATGAATGGTGTCAATACAAGGGTGGAAGATGTTGCAAAAAGCACTAAAAAGGCCGAAGGTTATGGGATAGCTGTTTCCTATGCACTACTACCTTCAGTCACGGTTTTGACGTCTGCTGAAAAAGCGGTCAGATTGCCAAATGAAAACGAGGTTTTTGGAGATGCCACAGAAAATACCCTTGAGAATCCTAATTTAAGACACGAGTCGAGTGAGAACTTAAATTTCGGATTCAGATTAGGTACATTCGAGCTTAGGAAGCACAGCTTCTTTTTTACTGTCAATGGTTTTATCAGGGACATAACCGATAGGATTGGACGTCCATTAACGGGAATGATCAACAATAATGTAGAAGTACTAGGTTTTGCAAATCAAGGAAATGCCAAGTCAAAAGGATTTGACTTTGAGTTCAATTATACTTTCGACAAGAATTTGAACATTACTTTTAATACTTCCAAGTTTGACCTTACCACAACGGATGTTTACGGTAGAAAAAGAGATCTTCCGAATGAACCATTTTTAACGATGAATGCAGGTGCAAGCTATATGTTCAAAGACCTGTTGGACAAGAATTCGCAATTAAATGTGTTTTACAATTATTTATTTGTAGATACATTCAACTTCCTGTTCCCTCCAAGCAGTAATGTTGCTGGTCTTGGCTTCTTTGATATTCCTCAGCAAAATATTCACGATATAGGATTGAGCTATGTATTTCCAAACAAAAAGTTGATTGCCAGCTTTGATGCTAAAAATATTACCAATAGACAAGTTTTTGATAATATGGGAGTGCAGAAACCTGGAAGAGCCTTTTACTTCAAGCTAAATTACGTATTCAATAATTTCTAAATATATACACAATGAAAAGAAAATTTTTCAAATTTCTGACTTTTTCTACAGTTCTGGGTACTTTAATTTTCACAACAAGTTGTAGTGATGACGATACTAAAGGTAATGGTGCAATTGAACCGCCTATTACAGAAGGCAGATGGATTACCGTAGCAGGAGCAGTTATGGGAACAACCGACGGAGTTCCAGGTGATGGTAACGGAGGAACATTGATCTATTCTGTAAGCAAGGAGGATGCCAAGAACCCAAACAAAACGATTGACGTCTTTGAAAACGGATATGTCGTACCATCCGCCAGAACTGCACGTTTGCAATCATCAGAAGATGGTTTTACCTTCTTTAACATCGCTTACGGTGGTGGAAACGGTGGAGAGTTTTCCAAATACATTGTTGGTGGAGGACAGAATTTTACACCGACAGGTGGAGTGGTAAGCATTGCACAATATGCAAGCGCCAACCCAAGATGGGTGAAATTATTCGACGGAGACAAGACAGGTGTTGCTGTAAACGTAACGGCACCAGTTGTTAAGACTGCCGAGGACGGGACTTACATCAACACGAGAGGAACGGCTACTGTCTTATCATTGGATATGCAAAACGCTTTGATATCTGGTACAAAATCATATGAGATCGCTTTGACTGCAGCAGAAGAAGCTTTGGGACACCATATCTTCAGATTGGATGCTCCAGTTCTAAACAAGGCACAGAATAAATTAATCATCGGTACTTGGATGCGTAAGACGAATCCGGCTACGGCTGGCAATGAAGCTGAATTTGAGCGTTTAGGTTCCAAGTCAGTAGTAGTGGATTATCCTTCCTTGGAAAATCCAACAATCATCACTTCAACAGTAGGATTTGGCGATACAAGCGGTTACCGCAGTTTCAACAGCTTCCTGGGAGATGATGGAAACATCTACCAGGCTACACAAAGAGAGGCAGGTGGTTCGCATATCTTGAGGATCAACCAAAGCAACCAATACGACAACTCTTTTGTTTTCAGTCTTGATGCTGCCTTGGGTGTTACAGGATCTTATATCGAAAACTGGAGATACGTAGGAAATGGTATTGCCATCGTAATGTATACTCATAATGATGCTGCTGAATCTGCCTTGACAGGTCAATCCCAAAGTTTCATCGCACGTGTGGATTTGAATGCCAAAACAGCCCAGCAAATTGACTTGCCTTACAATACGGATCTATACTTGTTCCAATACCAAGGTTTCGTGGTAGATGGATTTGATGTGTATGTAACATTCGCTCCGGTTGGACAGGATGGAAACATCTACATCATCAACAGCCAGACCGGTGCTGTAACCAAAGGCGCGAAATTGGTCAACAAGCCAGGAAATCACTTTATCGGGGCTTTCTAGTCTGCAAACAATTCTTTTCTTCTGATTTTTTCAGGAGTGATAAAGCTAATGTAATGAGAACAATCATTGCATTAGCTTTTTTTTGTATAAATGGGTTGTTAATTCTTGACGTGTTTTTATTTCACTATGATTGAAAATTATGTGATAAATATAGTCCAAAGCAACCTTTTTTTTATAATTTTGGGCGAGCTAAAAAATCACGCAAACCTTTTCGTAGTATTATGAATTTCGATAGAAAAAACCTCTCCAGCGAACAATTACTAGACTTGTATAAAAGAATACTGAAACCTCGATTGATTGAGGAAAAAATGCTGATCCTCATCCGTCAGGGAAAAGTATCCAAATGGTTTTCAGGAATCGGGCAGGAGGCAATCGCCTGTGGAGTGACTGCTGTTCTGGATAAGGACGAATACATCCTGCCAATGCACCGAAATCTTGGGGTCTTTACTGGAAGGGATATTCCGTTGCACCGATTATTTTCGCAATGGCAAGGAAAGGCGAATGGCTTTACAAAAGGCCGTGATCGATCGTTCCACTTTGGGACCCAGAAATTCAAGATTATCGGAATGATTTCCCATTTGGGACCACAATTAGGTGTTGCAGATGGAATCGCCCTGGCCAATAAATTAAAGAAAAATGGAAAAGTTACCGCGGTTTTCACAGGAGAAGGAGCAACCAGCGAAGGGGATTTCCACGAAGCCTTGAACATTGCTTCCGTATGGGAATTGCCCGTGATGTTTGTAATCGAAAACAATGGTTATGGACTTTCAACTCCCACAAACGAGCAATACCGTTGCGAGAACCTGGCCGACAAAGGAATAGGTTACGGAATGGAATCGCACATCATCGACGGAAATAACATCTTGGAAGTCTTCAACAAATTATCAGAATTGAAAGCTTCCATGATTGAAACGCCCCGTCCGGTCTTATTGGAATTCAAGACCTTCAGGATGCGTGGCCACGAGGAAGCAAGCGGAACAAAATACGTTCCGCAGGAACTTATGGATATGTGGGCGATTAAAGACCCTGTAGACAATTACAGAAAATATCTGGCAGAAACAGGAGTACTTTCCAGCGAAAATGATGAAGCAATCCGTGCCGAAATAAAGAAGGAAATTGATGAAAATTGGGCTCTGGTTCAAACAGAACCAGAAATCATAGCCACTTATGAAGGAGAATTAAATGACGTTTACAAGCCGTATGAATTTGAAGCAATTGATCCTTCAGAGGAAAAAGAAAACATCCGCTTGATTGATGCCATTTCAAACAGCTTGAGGCAATCGATGGAACGTCACGAGAATTTGGTGATAATGGGGCAGGACATCGCGGAATACGGTGGTGCTTTTAAAATCACCGATGGCTTTGTAGCCCAATTCGGAAAAGAAAGGGTAATCAATACGCCAATCTGCGAAAGCGCCGTGGTATCAGCAGGAATGGGACTTTCCATCAACGGACATAAGGCAATTGTAGAAATGCAGTTTGCAGATTTCGTTTCTACAGGATTCAATCCGATTGTAAATCTTTTGGCAAAATCACATTACCGTTGGCTGGAAAATGCCGATGTCGTAGTGAGGATGCCTTGTGGTGGCGGAACCCAGGCAGGGCCTTTCCACTCACAAACGAACGAGGCCTGGTTCACCAAGACACCAGGTTTGAAAGTAGTCTATCCCGCATTTCCTTATGATGCAAAAGGACTTTTGAATGCATCGATCAATGACCCAAATCCGGTGTTGTTTTTCGAACACAAGCAGTTGTACAGAAGTGTCTACCAAGAAGTTCCCAAGGATTATTATACTCTGCCATTAGGAAAAGCCTCTTTGTTGAAGGAAGGAAATGATGTAACCATCATCGCTTTCGGAGCTGCGGTTCATTGGGCTTTGGATACTTTGGCAAGCAATACAGCTATTTCCGCAGATTTATTGGACTTGAGAACATTGCAGCCCCTGGATACGGAAGCTATTTTTGCATCGGTAAAGAAAACAGGTAAGGCCATCATCTTGCAGGAAGATACGATGTTTGGCGGTGTTGCCAGCGACATTTCAGCCTTGATCATGGAAGAATGCTTTGAATATCTTGACGGTCCCGTGAAACGTGTGGCAAGTTTGGATTCTCCAATTCCATTTACAAAAGCACTCGAAGATCAATTCTTGAGCAGGGGCCGATTTGAAGAAGCCTTGAAAGAATTGATGGCTTATTAATGCTGATCTATAAAATATAAAATGCTCCAAAAAAAATCTTGGAGCATTTTTTTTTAAATAGCGTTTATCAATTTTCTTGCAGCAGTCTGGACAGGATCCCAAACCGGTGAAAAGGGTGGTGCATAGGACAGATCCAGATCAATAATATTTTGCAAGGTAAGTTTGTTCGTAAGGGCTGTCGCCAAGACATCTATTCTTTTTGCAGCACCTTCTTCGCCAATAATTTGTCCGCCAAGGAGTTTTCCGGTTCCTTTTTCAGCCAATAATTTTACGTAGATGTCTTTTGCGTCAGGATAGTAATGGGCCCTGGATTTTGTCTTGATCATAGCTTGGACATAGTCGATTCCTAATTCCCCAAGTTCCTTTTCTAGCAAGCCAGTTCGTGCTACTTCATACACGCAGATCTTGCAGACTGCTGTTGCAACCACGCCAGGAAATCTCGCTTCTTTTCCAGCAATGTTGCTTCCTGCAACCAATCCTGTTTTATTGGCAACGGTTCCCAAGGCGATGTAGAAAGGCTTTCTGCTCACGAGATTATAGGTTATTGCGCAATCTCCTGCCGCCCAGATGTTTTTTACATTCGTACGCTGCTGCCGGTTGACTTTTATCGCACCCTTGTCGGTCAGATTGATTTTGGAATTCTTCAGGAAAGCAGTATTGGGGCTGGTTCCCATTCCCAAGATCACCATATCGGTCTTGATGGTCCGTTTGTCTGTAACGACAGCAGTTACTTTGTCATTGGCTGCCTCAAAATGGCTCAATGCTTCCTTCAGGTAAATCTTCACGCCAAGATTGGTCATGGTCTTGTTGACGATCTTTCCCATATCCGGATCCAATGTATTCATTATTTCAGGCGTCAGGTTGATCAGTGTGACTTTCAGGCCCTTGATGATCAAAGCTTCGGCCATTTCAAGTCCTATATAACCTCCACCAACAATTACAGCGGTTTTGGGCTTGCTCTTCTTGATGAAATTATCCAGCCTTATGCCGCCTTTCAAGCTTTGAATGCCAAAGATTCCATCAGCTTCACGATTTTCAACTTCCGGACAAAAGGATTTTCCGCCTGTTGCAATCAATAGTTGTTCATAGGTTTCCCAGAATTGGGTCTTATCGTTTAAATTCCGGACCAAGACCTGGTTATTTTTAGTATCCACCTCGATTACTTCGTGAAAAATCCTGACATCGATCTTATATTCCTTGATGAATTCTTCCGGAGATCTTACAATCAATTCCTCGTAAGTGCCTACTTTTCCAGATATGAAATAGGGAATTCCACAAGCGGAATAGGAGGTAAAGCCTGATTTTTCAAAAACGATGATCTCGTAATCTGGATTTTCCCTTCGCACTTTCGAGGCAGCTGACATTCCTGCCGCATCTCCACCGATAATCACTAATTTTGGTTTGCTCATATAAAACTCATTTGCATGAATATAAAAAAAATACCCGACACATCAAGTACCGGGCATTTCTAAATCGTGGAATCTGTTATTATTTCAGGATGTGCCTGCTCAAGATCTGATATACTTCATTGATATTGTTACCGCCTTTGCCAAATTGCTTCTTGATAGGCTGGTCGTCGTGGTTCAGCCAGATTTTCAATTCTGCATCCAGATCCAATATTCCGGCACTTTCTTTCGAAAATTTCTTGATGCTTGAATATGGAATCGAGAGGTAATCTACCTTGGTTCCTACCAATTGTTTTTCGGCCAAAATCAATCTCTTGTTCGTAAAAACAAACATATCCTTGATCAGCTTGAACGCCTTTTCTATAGTTTCACCTTCAATCAACAGCGGCCCGAATTCTTTTGAAACATCTTCGGTACTTGCTTCGGATGCATTGCCCAAGATGGCATTAAATAGTCCCATTTTATTATTTTTTTAGAGTGTAAATGTATAATTATCTATCGAAAGAAAATATATTTTTCACAGATTTTCCTAGATACAGATCCTTGATCATTTCGGCTGCTATCACACTGAAAGTAATACCGTTGCCACCATATCCCAATGCAAAATACATATTGGGATGCTTTTTATGCTCACCAATGAAAGGCAAGCCATCTTTTGTCTCGCCAAATGTACCGCACCAATAGAAATCCAATTCAATCTTGCTTTTCGGGAATAGTTTTTTAAACCTTTTCAAGATGGCGTCATTTTTCTTTTCCATCAATTTGTCACGACGTTTTGGATCTTGAAAGGGCTCATCGAAACCACCCACCATGATCCGGTTATCTTCCGTTGTCCTGACATAGATATAAGGGCGTGCAGTTTCCCAAATCAGGCAGCGTTCGTTCCAGAAATCTTCCTCTTTTAAAGGCTTGCTGACCAAGACATAAGTAGAATTCAGGTTCATTACTTTTTCATCCAATAAATTTTCGGATTCAAAACCTGGAGCGGCAATGATTTTCTTTGCCCTGATTGTATTTTTCTTTTCGGTATGCGCTACAATGGAATCCTTCTTGTTTTCAATCTTAATGACATCCGTATGGCTGTAAACGACTAATCCAGAATGCTTCTTATGGTAATTTAAAATTTCCTGGCACAATTTATAGGTGTCAACTTGGGCAGAAACATCATTGTACAGTGCTGCTTTCTTATCAATATTGAATTTTGTCTTTAATTGTTTTTGATTTAAAAAGCTAACAGGCAGTTTGTATTTTTTCCTCGTTACATATTCTTTTTTCAAATCGGCAACACCTTTGGCATCTGAGGCCAGATACAAGCTGGATTTCATATTGAAATCAACCTCAATCTTGAGCTTTTTAATAATCTTTTGTAACGTAAAAATTGATTCAAGACATAATTCATAAGCCTTGACTGCATTTTCCTCGCCTACTTTTTCTATCAGATCAAACAGGAAGACATCTATTTCATATTGAAGCTGGGCAGAACTGGCAGTCGTGCTTCCTGTAGATTCCATCCGCTTGTCCACTATTATGCATTTTACACCTTCTTCACATAAAAAGTGAGCAGCCAGCGCACCGGTAATTCCCGAGCCAATTATCAAGACTTCTGTTTCCGTATCTTCATCTAAAGTTTTATATTCAGAAGCTAGACCATTCTTTATCAGCCAGAAAGGCAATCCAGATTTCAAGTTCATATTGATTAATTATTTGTGTCTTAAATTTAATTGAAAATTATAGTCTTAGATACAGCATTAAGTAAACATTATGAATAAAAAGAAACAAGATTTTTCAGGTTGGCAAAAATTTATTATTTTTAAAAATAATTTAAAATTACACGCCATGCTAGTTAAAATTTTTGGAAGCGCCGTTTTCGGCGTTGAAGCCACGACGATTACAGTAGAAGTAAATATGGACAAGGGAATCGGTTACCACCTTGTAGGACTTCCCGATAATGCCATAAAGGAAAGCAGTTACAGGATTGCAGCAGCCCTGAAAAACAATGGCTTTGCAATGCCTGGAAAGAAAATCACCATAAACATGGCACCGGCCGATCTGCGTAAAGAAGGTTCAGCTTATGACCTGACTCTGGCGATGGGTATTTTGGTCGCTTCTGCACAAATAAAAGCAGAAGAGGTAGACCGTTATGTCATTATGGGCGAACTCTCGCTTGATGGAAGCCTTCAGCCGATAAAAGGTGCATTGCCAATTGCCATAAAGGCCAAGGAAGAAGGTTTCAAGGGATTTTTTCTGCCCAAGCAAAATGCAAAAGAAGCGGCAATCGTTTCCGGCCTGGATGTCTATGGTATTGAAAACTTCAAAGAGATTATTGATTTCTTTAAAGGAGCAGGAACTCTGGAACCAACTAGATTTGATACACGGGCAGAGTTTTACAAGACGTTGGATTTTCCAGAATTCGACTTCAGCGATGTAAAAGGGCAAGAGTCCATCAAGAGATGTATGGAGATTGCAGCGGCTGGTGGACATAATATCATCTTGATTGGCCCTCCCGGAGCAGGAAAAACGATGTTAGCCAAAAGATTGCCAAGTATCCTGCCGCCGATGACGTTGCGGGAAGCATTGGAAACTACCAAGATCCATAGCGTTGCAGGAAAATTAAAAGAAGTCGGATTGATGAATCAACGGCCTTTCAGAAGCCCGCACCATACAATATCGAATGTAGCACTTGTAGGCGGCGGCAGTTATCCACAACCAGGAGAAATTTCTATGGCTCATAACGGGGTTTTGTTCCTGGATGAATTGCCCGAGTTCAAAAGGGATGTATTGGAAGTGATGCGCCAACCTTTGGAAGACAGGGAAGTAACCATTTCCAGGGCAAAGTTTACAGTAACTTATCCGTCGTCTTTTATGTTGGTTGCCAGTATGAATCCGAGTCCGAGTGGTTTCTTCAACGATCCGAACGTGCCATCCAAATCTTCTCCACATGAAATGAACCGCTATATGAGCAAGATTTCAGGTCCTTTGCTAGACAGGATTGACATCCATATAGAAGTCACTCCGGTTCCTTTTGATAAATTATCGGAAGAGCGAAAAGCAGAAAGCAGTGCCGACATTCGAAAAAGAGTTACAGGTGCCAGAGAAATACAATCCATCCGATTTGAACAGATGGATAAGATAAACTACAATGCACAGATGAACACCAAGCAGATACGAGAATTTTGTGTATTGGATGAAGCTTCAAAACAATTGCTGAAAACCGCTATGGAAAGATTGAATCTTTCTGCCCGGGCCTACGACAGGATTTTGAAAGTCTCCAGGACAATTGCAGATCTGGAAGCTTCAGGAACTATAGAAGCCTCCCATATCGCTGAAGCGATCCAGTACAGGAGCTTGGATAGGGAAGGATGGCTGGGATAGATTAAATTAAATCTTAATAGTATAAGTCCTCCTCCTTCTGAAAATTACCGGATCAAAATGTTTCCATAAATTTTGAATTGCCAAATTGTCTTCCAATTCGGGTGTCCTTATACAATTTTGGATGCCTTTCTGCTTGAAGGTTTCGTAATATTCATTAAAGATCAATGCTGTAACACCTTTGCTTTGGTAGAAAGGATCAACACCAATCAGATAAAACAGGACCTCCTTGCTGTTTTTTCTAGCATTTAGAAGATGGAATAATCCGAATGGGAAAAGTTTTCCGTTTGCTTTGCGCAATGCTTCCGAAAAACTCGGCATCACTATGCTGAAAGCAACCAGATTATGGTCTTTGTCTTCCACGAACTTGATGTATTCCGGATTGATGAAGCTGATGTATTTTTTCTTGAAATATTCTTTCTGGACATCTGTAATGGCTACAAAAGACGACAATTCAGCATAAGAGGAATTGAACAGATCGAACATCTTATCGACATAAGGCATAATGTCTTTTGTCTTGGTGAAATTCAAGGATTTGAGCTGGTATCTTTTCTTGATCAGCTCATTGATCTTGAAGAAAAATTCCGGCTTTACATTTTCAAAAGGAAACTTGTTTTCAACATATTCCTTCTCTTTTACATATCCCAATTGTTCCAAATGTTTGGAATAATAAGGGTAATTGTACCAGGTAATCATTGACCCCATTTCATCAAAGCCTTCGGTAACGACGCCAACCTTGTCAAGATTGGAAAATCCCATGGGACCTTCAATGTGATCCAGTTGATGCTCTTTTCCAAATGCAGCAACTTTTTCCAAGAGTGCTTTTGTCACTTCAATATCATCAATGACATCCCACCAGCCGAAACGGGTCTTTCTTTTTCCCTGGTCATTTACTTCGTTCCAATTGATGATTGCAGTGATTCTTCCGGCAATTTTCCCATCTTTATAGGCAATGTAGAATTTGGCTTCTGCACTCTTAAAGGCTGGATTCTTGGTCTTGTCGAATGTTTCCAACTCATCATCAATCAAGGGAGGAACCCAATACGGATGGTTCTTGTACAATGAAAACGGGAATTTTATATATTCTAATAAATCCTTTTTGGTAACGGCTTCTTTTATTGTAATCATTATGGTTGTACAGGTTCTATTTCAACTTCGTCCTTGCGTTTCTTCTTCTTTTCTTTCTCTTTTTTCTTGTCTTCCTTGCTTTCTTTCCCGCTCTTGATTAAAACGGGCTTGTAGTTCTTGTCAAAGCGCCAGGAAAGTCCAACTCCTCCATAAAGAATAGAAGGTGTATCTTTAAAATTCCCACTGATCGAAGCATCAATCTGGATATTTTCTTTTATCAGATAAGCAGCTCCAGTTCTAAGAATAGAATCGGAATAGTAATCGCTCTTGAATCCTTGATTTTCTAAAAATCCCGACCATTTTTCATTGAATCCCTTTGTCATCGTGATCACGTAACCATAGCTTGAAAAATCAGTTCCAACTTTATCGGCAATGAAATTCATCACCAATACATAACCGCCACTGAATTGATTTTGTGTGATTGCCATTATCTTGGGAGAAAAACTAGGCTCTTCCGGATAAGCAAAAGGACTGTCGAAATTCAAATTCGCCCCGGCATAAACACCAACTGCGGGGATGAATTGTCTCCATTTGAAGCGATGATTGGCTTTCCAGCTGTGAATGTTTATTTTCTCTTCATAATTCTTATGCGGGTCATAGATCAGATATTTTGCTCCGATCGTGGTTTGCTTCAAGGCACTCCTGGTCTGCCTGCTGAAATCGGTTTCAAAAGAATCGTATTGGTATTGCAATTCAACATTGAACTCCAATTGTTCGAGAAAAGCACCATATCTCAAGTTCAGGTCAAGTCCGAAACCATTCGTTTTTGTCCCTAGTAAATTATGTTCTTCGGTAATTCCATAGATTCCAGTTTCCGCCTGGATAACCGTTTTTCCCACAGAAAAAGCAGATTGAGATTCTCCGGGGCGGTTAGAATTTATTACATCCGTATGTTGGGAATAACTCGTTGCAAATGAAAAAACAGCAACCGTCAAAGCTGATAGTCTGATTTTGAGCATAATTGATTATTTAGTATGAGCCTTAGCCATATAAACCCAAATGTACTATAATTTATTATTTATTTAAGACTCATAATTTATTTTTAAGGTTATGATTTGTTAAATTTGACAAATTTTATTTTTCAAATGGAGACAGCTTCTTTTAACGGTTTTATAAAAACAATCCTTTATATTGTCCTGTTTTATTATGCTTTTAAATTTTTGGCTAAATTGTTTTTGCCTGTCTTGGTAAAAAAAGTGGTTCAAAAAGCAGAGCAAAACTTCCAACAGCAATACACGCATCAGACGCAACAGCAGAACCAGTATCAAAATACATCCAGAGACGAAATTATTGTGGATACTGCGAAATCTACAAAACCCAGGGAGACCAAAAAAGTCGGGGAGTATGTGGATTATGAAGAAATTGAGTAAGTTTGCATGGTTCAGTTTATAGTTTACGGTTTTAATCTTACGCTGGACTTTAAACTTTTAAACTTTAAACCAGATCAATGAAATCCCTGAACAAGTTTTATCCACATCTATTGGCCATTCTTGGCTTTGTTGTCATTTCCCTAATTTATTTTTATCCAGTACTTCAAGGCAAGCAGCTTTATCAATCTGATATAGCCCAGTTTACGGGTATGGCGAAAGAGCAAAATGATTTCCGTGCAGCAGAAGATGCCGAACCTTATTGGACCGATGCTGCTTTCGGAGGAATGCCAACTTACCAGATGGGAGCCAATTATCCAAACGATTGGATTGGAGCCTTGGACGATGCTTTACGTTTCTTGCCACGTCCATCAGACTACTTGTTTTTATACTTTCTAGGTTTTTATGGTTTGTTATTGGTTTTGAAAACCGATCCTCTGAAGGCGTTTTTTGGTGCTTTGGCGTTTGGATTTTCTACTTATATGATCATCATTCTTGGTGTCGGCCATAATGCAAAAGCCCACGCTATTGCCTATATGCCAATGGTAATAGCCGGTGTGATTTTGGTTTTCAGAAGAAGATTTATAGTAGGAGGCCTGGTCACGATGATTGCCACTGCATTGGAAATCAATGCAAATCACTTTCAGATGACGTATTATCTCTTGTTTTTACTCTTGATAATTGCCGGATATTTCATTTATAATTACATAAAAGCTAAAGAATTCAAGCCTCTTTTATATGCTTTGGGAACTTTTGCTGTTGCTTCAATCTTCGCACTTGGTGCCAATGCAACGAGCCTTATGGCGACTTCCGAATATGCTGATTTTAGTATGAGGGGAAAAAGCGAGCTTACTTTTAATCCCGATGGTTCTAAGAATGAGACCACGACTTCAATGGATTATGAGTACATAACCGAATACAGTTATGGTGTTTCCGAAAGTTTGAATCTTGTGGCTCCGAGATTATTTGGGGGTTCAAATTCAGAAAAACTAGGGAAGGAATCCCATATTTATGAATTCATTTCTAAAAAAGGAGCTTCACCGGAAGAAGCAACGGATTTTACTGAAAACTACGGCGTAACCTATTGGGGCGACCAGCCTATTGTTGCGGCTCCGGCTTATATCGGTGCCATTGTTTTCTTTTTGGCAATCTTGGCCTTGTTCAATGACAAGCGAAAAATAAAATATGCTTTCCTGGCAGGGGCAATCTTTACCTTGATGCTTTCATGGGGCAAGAACTTTCCATTCCTGACCAACTTTTTTATCGAAAACATTCCGATGTACGATAAATTCCGTGCCGTTTCATCGATACAAGTGATCTTGGAACTATGTATTCCAGTTTTGGCAATTATGGGATTCCAGAGTTTCTTCAGATCGGATAAGGAGGAACAATGGAAGTCCTTGTGGAAATCAGGAGCAGTTGCCTTGGGATTGATTGTATTATTATTCATTTCAAAAGGACTGTTTGATTTTTCAGGACCGATTGACGAAAGGATAATGAGAGTTTTTGAACAAGATCCTGTTTTCGCTGATGAATTTATGGATGCCTTGAAAGCCGACAGGAGAGACTTATATTCTGCCGATCTGCTTCGTTCAGGGTTCTTGATCCTAATTGCCTTTGGACTTTTATGGTTGTACATCAAAGAAAAATTATCACAGACCTTTACTGTCATTCTAGTGGGAGCTTTTATGATTGGCGATTTGGTCTTGGTTGATAAAAAATATGTGGATACCAGCGGATTTGTAAGTGCAAGGGAAGTAAAAGAACCTTTCCAGGCAACTCCTTCGGATTTGCATATCCTTCAAGATACCACGCATTACAGGGTTTATGAGATCAACGGAAGGTTGCAAGCAAGGACTTCCTATTTCCACAAGTCATTGTCGGGTTATAGCGCTGTAAGGCCAAGAAGGATCGAGCAACTTTTTGCCTATCAGATCGACAAGAATAATCTGGAAGTATTGAACATGCTCAATACAAAATATGTAATCCAGGTGGATGAAAAAGGGCAGGAGTTTCCAGCTGTCAATCCCGATGCAAACGGAAATGCCTGGTTTGTGAAGGAAGTGAAATTTGTAAGTTCTGCCGATGAAGAAATGAAAGCTTTGGACAGCATTGATAGTAAAAATCAAGTGGTCGTCAATAACAAGGAGTTCAAAGTTAGCAATATTGCATCTTATCAGAAAGACAGCACGGCAACGATTGTCTTGAATCAATACAAGCCGAATTATTTGAAATATACTTCGAGCAATACCAACAAGGGCTTGGCGGTTTTCTCTGAAATCTATTATCCAAAAGGATGGAATGTAACGATTGACGGAAAAGAAGCAGCACATTTCAGGGTTGATTATACGTTGAGAGGCATGGAAATTCCTGCCGGAAAACATACGATTGAATTCAAATTTGACCCACAGGTTGTAAAGACCGGAAGTGCAATTGCCTTATTCAGTTCCATTGGAATGGTTTTGTTTCTGCTTGGCGGCATCTATTTTGAAAATAAAAAGAAAAAGTCAGATTCAGCATCTAAAAATTAAGTCGTGGTTATTTAAACTACAACCGACACCTATCCCAATTTTGAAAAAAGTCCTCATCATAGCGTATTATTGGCCACCAGCTGGAGGTCCGGGAGTTCAGCGATGGTTGAAGTTTGTAAAATACTTGCCTGATTTTGGCATCCAGCCGATTGTGTATGTACCCGAAAATCCAACGTACCCAATCATTGACGAAGACTTGATCAATGAAGTTTCGGACAAGGCCATAGTCATCAAGAAGAAGATCGTGGAGCCTTATGGCTTTGCTTCCTTCTTTTCAAGAAAGAATACCAAAAAGATAAGCTCCGGCATAATTCCGAATCAGAAAAAACAATCCTTTATCCAGAAAATGCTTCTCTGGGTCAGGGGGAATATGTTTATTCCCGATGCTAGAATTTTATGGGTAAAACCTTCTGTTAAATTTTTAGAAGAGTATATCGCTGAAAATAAAATTGAAACAATCATTACAACCGGACCACCTCACAGCCTGCATCTTATAGGTTTACAGTTAAAGCAGCAATCAAACATAAATTGGATTGCAGATTTCCGCGATCCGTGGACAACCATTGGTTATCATAAAGCGTTGAAACTTTCAGATTCAGCATCGAAAAAGCACAAAGAGTTGGAGTCAGAAGTTTTGAATACTGCTGATCTGGTTTTAGTGACAAGCGAAACGACCAAGGTCGAATTCCAAGCCTTGACTTCAAGACCAATCGAAGTAATCACGAATGGATTTGATGTAGAAAAAGTTGAAAGGCAATCCTTGGATGAGAAATTCACGCTCGCCCATATTGGTTCCTTCTTGTCCGAACGGAATCCGAGAATCTTATGGAAATGCTTGAAGGAGCTTGTCAAGGAAAATCCTTCCTTCAAGGCTGATTTCCAATTGAAACTGATTGGAGCGGTAAGCCAGGAAGTCCTGGATACGATTGCTGAATTCAGATTAGAAACTTACGTTAACAACCTGGGCTATGTTTCGCATAAGGAAGCCGTTACACATCAACGTAAATCACAGGTACTATTATTGATTGAAATCGATTCAGAAGATACCAAGAGTATCATTCCAGGCAAATTGTTCGAATATATGGTTTCTGAAAGACCCATAATCGCAATAGGTCCGGAAGGGTCAGACTTTTCTACAATCATCAAGAATACCAACACGGGAATTTTTCATCAATATGATGAAATTGAAAAGCTGAAAGCGACTATTTTAGCGTATTATACAGAATTTAAAGACGGAACACTAAAAGCAAATGCAATCGGTTTGCAACAATACAGCAGGAAAAAATTAACCGAAAAGTTGGCCTCAATTCTAAATTCTAAATTCTAACATGGGCATCGTCATAAAGCAATCCATCCGGAATACCATCATCACCTTTGTTGGTTTTGGAATTGGTGCAATCAATACGCTTTACATGTACACCAATTTTTTGGGTGAAGATTTCTATGGATTGACCTCTTTTTTGCTTGCGACTTCCAATATGATAATGCCCTTGCTCGCCTTTGGCATCCAGAATACATTGATAAAGTTCTATGCCGAACACGAGTCGGAAGATGATAAATCCCGTTTTTTAAACCTGACGTTGGTTTTGCCCTTGCTGGTTGTGATTCCAGTTTTTATCATCACTTATCTTTTTTATGACCAGCTTGCCTCATTAATTTCTCAAGAAAACCCCATCATTTTTCATTATGCATGGATGATTCCGCTGATAGGTTTGTTTATGGCTTATTTCGAGATTTTTTATGCATGGGTAAAAGTACATATGAAATCCGTCTATGGTAATTTTATCAAGGAAGTGCTGTTGCGAATCCTGATTTCCATCTTTCTTTTTGCTGTTTATTTCAAGTGGATAACGCCGATAGAATTTGTGTACAGCCTGGTGTTGATTTATTTTATCCTGATGGTCCTGATGGCTGTTTCTGCTTTTAAAGTCAGAAGGCCGGCCTTTCATTTGAGGTTGCCGGAAAAGAAAAAAGACGTACTGATTTATTCAAGTTTTATTATTTTTTCGGCTGGAATTGCGGTGATGCTGTTGGAAATCGACAAGTTCATGATTGGACAATATGCCCATCTGAAGGAGAATGCCTATTATTCGGTGGCGATTTATATTGCCTTGACGGTTTCGGTGCCGATGAGGGCGATGCACCAGATTGTACATCCGATTACGACTGATCTGATGGCTCGAAAAAAACACGACGAACTCAATAAATTATACAAGAAGACATCGATCACACTGCAGGTTATTGGCGGATGGATCCTCTTGGCCATTTTTGTGAATGTCAACCAGCTCTACGAATTGCTTCCCGCAAAATACGGCGGAGGAATCGCAGTGGTTTTTATCATTTCGATTTCCAAATTCTTCGATTTGATGCTGGGCAACAACAATTCCATCATCTTCAATTCAAAGTATTACCGGACGGTTTTATTTCTAGGATTGTTGCTTTTGTTTATGGTCGTGGGGTTGAATATGTATTTCATCCCAAACTTCGGGATTGAAGGTGCTGCTGTTGCTACATTGATTTCGATTGCCTTTTATAGCCTTTCTAAGTTGTTGTTTGTGGTGTTTAAAATGAAGCTGTTTCCGTTTACAAAAAATACCATTACTTCCTTGGGGATTATTCTAGGCTGTTTCCTGGCATTTTATTTCTGGGAATTCCCATTTCACCCAATTGTGAATATTGTGCTTAAATCAGGTTTGGTGACGGTATTGTATCTGTTTCTGAATTATACTTTAAAGATTTCATCGGACATCAATTATGTTTTGAATCTGGTGTTGGCCAAACTTAAATTGACAAAATAAAAATCTTATTTATTAAACACATATTCCATAGATTTCCACAAATTAAAATTATACGAATTTTTTAATTTTTGTAGTGCCAGCAGCATTTAAGTATGGAAGAGATAAATTTAAAGGAATAAATAATTTCTATTAAAAAACTGCAAGGTTTTAGGCTTGCAGTTTTTTTATTTGGTTTGCTTTATTCGAAAGGATTGCAGTGTGGAGTTAGGTAAATCTTAATGTTTCATATCGTAATTCAGATTATTGCATCTGTATTCTTCATAAATTTATAATAATTTTAAAATAAATATATAGTGACTCTATAAAAAAGTATTCTTTTTATAGACTGACTACGGACTCACTATGGACTTACTATAGAGTTATGCATAATTTTCCAAGTTCCTAACGTGCATAGAGAATTGTAAAAGTGCTATAACTTTTTTATTTTAATGGGGTTAGAACGTAAAGGCAGATTATAAAATAAAAAAAGCAAGGTTTTTATGCTTGCAATTTTGATTTGTTTATGCCACACGAAGGGATATTATAATTTATATAAGTTAAAAAAAGATTTTCCTTGGATTGATAATCTTCGAGATTTCTCAAAATTAGACATATTAATTTTTAAGAAACTATGTGTTGATTTTTATTCAAATATATAGAATCAATATGCCAATCTACAACTTCTCCTTCAAATACTTCCCAGTAACACTAGCCTTATTTTTAGCCACTTCCTCAGGTGTTCCAACCGCGAGGATCTGTCCGCCATTTTCGCCACCTTCGGGACCCAGATCGATGATCCAATCGGCACATTTGATCATATCGAGGTTGTGCTCGATCACAATAATCGAGTGGCCCTTGTCGATTAGGGCATCAAAGGAAGTCAGCAATTTCTTGATGTCGTGGAAGTGCAAACCTGTTGTAGGTTCGTCAAAAACAAACAGCGCTTTCTCCTTAGTGCTTCCTTTTACCAGGAACGACGCCAGCTTGATACGCTGTGCCTCGCCGCCGGAAAGGGTAGAAGAGGACTGCCCCAACTGCACATAGCCCAAGCCAACATCCTGCAGGGGTTGCAGTTTCTGTACGATCTTGGTCTGCTTGGTATCCTTGAAAAACGCCAAGGCATCGTCAACGGTCATCGTCAGGATGTCATCTATATTTTTTCCTTCGAAATTGACTTCCAGGATTTCTTTCTTGAAACGTTTTCCATTACAGGTATCGCAAGGCAATTGGACGTCGGCCATAAAGACCATTTCAACGTTAATCGAGCCTTCTCCTTTGCAGGTCTCGCAACGACCACCATCCACATTGAAAGAAAAATGCTTGGCCTGGTAGCCTCTTATTTTTGATAGTTTTTCCTTGGCATACAAATCACGGATATCGTCATACGCCTTGATATAGGTCACGGGATTCGAACGCGAACTTCTTCCTATTGGATTCTGATCCACATATTCGATATGGTGGATCTTATGATAATGGCCACGCATTTCGGTAAATTGTCCGGCCTTTTCGCCAACACCATCGAGTTTTTTCTGCATTGCAGGAAACAGGATCTTCTTGACCAATGTGCTTTTTCCACTTCCCGAAACACCCGTGATGACGGTCAATACTTCTAACGGAAAACGTACATCCACATTCTGCAGGTTGTTTTCTCTTGCACCTAGGATTTCTATATACGCTCCTGATTTTCTTCTGCTTTTTGGCACTTCAATTTCAAGGCTTCCATTCAAATATTTGGAAGTCAACGAATCTGATTTCAGGATTTCTTCATATGTCCCTTGAGCGACAAGATTTCCTCCGAAAGTTCCCGCTTCCGGACCGATATCGATAATCATATCGGCCGATTTCATAATGTCTTCGTCGTGCTCTACCACGATCACGGTATTGCCCAGATCACGTAATGAAATCAATACGTTTATCAATCTTTCAGTATCTTTTGGATGCAATCCGATACTTGGTTCGTCCAAGATGTACATCGAACCCACCAAACTGCTTCCCAAGGAAGTCGCAAGGTTGATACGCTGTGATTCACCACCCGAAAGTGTGGCAGAATTACGGTTCAGGGTAAGATAATCCAAACCAACTTCTACCAGGAAACTCAAGCGGTTGTTGATTTCAATCAATAAGCGTTTGGCTACTTTCAAGTCAAATTCTGACAATTCCATTTGCTTGAAAAAAGCCGTCAGGTTCTTGATGGGCAAATCGACCAGATCAGAAATGGTTTTTCCTGCAATTTTCACATACGAAGCTTCCGGACGTAAACGTTTTCCTTTACAGGCATAACATTTGGTCTTGCCCCTGTAACGCGAAAGCATAACGCGATTCTGAATCTTATAATTTTTTTCTTCCAATTCCTTGAAGAAATCATTCAAGCCTGTAAAATGCTTGTTTCCTTTCCAAAGTACTTCTTTTTGTTCTTCCGTTAATTGAAAATAGGGCTTATGTATGGGAAAATCAAACTGATAAGCAGTGTTTACAAGCTGGTCCCTGTACCAGCCCATACTTTCGCCACGCCAGGCATAAACAGCGTTTTCATAGATGGACAAGGCAGTATTCGGAACCACTAGTTCTTCATCAATTCCAATAATATTTCCATAGCCTTCGCAAACCGGACAAGCTCCATAAGGATTGTTGAAGCTGAACAAATGCACGTTTGGCTCTAGAAAGGAAATGCCATCCAATTCAAAATTATTGCTGTACGTATATCTTTTACCGGTATTCAATTCTTGCAAATAGCTTTCGCCTTTTCCTTCAAAAAAAGCAGTCTGCACGGCATCTGAAAGCCGGTTGTAGAATTCTTCCTCTTCTTTTACGATGATCCTGTCGATGATCAGGTAGACTTCTTTCTTGGATTTGGACTTGTTTATCTTCTCGATTGCTTCCGCAAATTCATCCAGACGGATTGTTTCGTTATCAACCAAAATCCTGGAGAAACCTTGCTGCAACAGGACACCTAGTTTCTCTTCGAGCGTTCTTCCCTTTTCAATATGAATAGGAGCGAGGAGCAACCATTTGCTGTCAATTTCAAAGGTCTTTACATCATTGATGACATCGGTAACGGTATTTTTCTTGACTTCAAGTCCGGAAACAGGAGAGTAGGTCTTTCCGATTCTCGCGAAGAGCAGTTTCAGATAATCGTATATTTCTGTTGAAGTACCCACAGTAGAGCGGGCATTTGTAGTATTCACTTTTTGCTCAATGGCAATTGCCGGAGCAATTCCCTTGATGTACTCCACTTTCGGCTTGTCTAGCCTTCCTAGAAATTGACGTGCATAGGAAGACAAGCTTTCTACATAACGACGTTGGCCTTCAGCATACAAGGTATCAAATGCCAAACTGGATTTTCCAGAACCGGAAAGGCCTGTGATGACAACTAATTTGTTTCTGGGTATTGCAACATCAAGGTTTTTCAAGTTATGTACCTGGGCACCCTTGATGATTATATTTTTCTTCGGTTCGAGAGTTGAAATGTCTATTTTCATTAGAAAAATTGAATTTTTACAAAGGTAATCATTCTGCATTTAGATTTATTGTGTGGTAAATGTCAAATATTATATAATTTTTAAAAATCAGATTGGTATGCTTATTGTATAGTATAATCAAGCAAACTCGATTATTTTTGACATAAAAGAGCTTTATTCTTGGCGTTTATTGTACGAAAAATGTTAAATTTTCAATTTACATTTGGATGTTAAAAATATTTTATGTTACATTTGGGTATTATTTAATCTTTAATTAACATTTGCCTATACCAAAAAATTACTTTTTAGAGACATTCTCGAAATCTTAAACCAAAAACTAAAAAGTTAATTTTATGGCTAATGTTCAAATCCCCGATGCTTTATTGGTAAGGAATTATGTTGCAGGAGACGAAAACGCTTTGGCTTCATTAATCAAAAGGCATCAATCGAAAATCTACGGTTTTATCTATTCAAAAGTGGGTGACAGGGATGTTTCTGAAGACATCTTCCAGGATACGTTCATCAAGGTCATCAAAACGTTGAAATCGAACTCCTATAACGAGGAAGGCAAATTTCTTCCCTGGGTAATGCGTATTGCGCACAACCTGATTGTGGATTATTTCAGAAAAAACAAAAAGATGCCAATGTTCAGGGAAACAGAGGAGTTTTCTATCTTTTCCATCATGACCGATAATAATCCGAATATAGAAGCACAGATGATTACGCATCAGGTGGAAAATGACTTGCAGAAATTAATAGATGAGCTTCCCAATGACCAGAAAGAAGTCTTGGTGATGCGAATCTATCAAGACCTGAGTTTCAAGGAGATATCTGAATTGACAGGTGTAAGCATCAATACTGCCCTTGGTAGAATGCGTTATGCTTTGATGAATTTGAGAAAAGTGATCGAAAAACATCAAATAATTTTGACGAACTGACAATATTGGGGGTAAAATTTCGTTATATGATAAAACCACTTATTCATATGGCAAAAATTTACTCTAAAAAAACGTTAGCTAAGTCAACAATGAAACCGAAAAAAGAAACCATATCTTTTTTATTAAATTACTCAAAAGCGTTAAGCTTCATTAAAGTGGGTAAGATGAAAATTGAAACCATAGCTAATTAAGAAAATCCCGTCTCGTTATAATGAGGCGGGATTTTTTTTATAATAATCATCCAGGACTGATTTCCTTCCTATGGTCTTGGTGATGATGTCTTTTTCCAGATTCCAACCTCTTGCAGGTGAATATTCCCTTCCGTACCAGATGATTTGCAGGTGCAAATCGTTCCACAACTCTTTTGGAAATATTCGCTTGGCATCTTTTTCTGTCTGAACCACATTTTTGCCATTCGTCAGATTCCACCGATACATCAATCTATGAATGTGCGTGTCAACAGGAAAAGCAGGAATTCCAAATGCTTGCGACATTACAACGCTCGCTGTTTTGTGTCCAACTGCTGGCAAGGATTCCAAAGCCTCGAAACTTTGCGGAACTTCTCCATTATATTTATCAATCAAGATATGGGACAGCCCGTAAATTCCTTTCGATTTCATTGGCGATAAACCACAAGGCCTGATAATTTCCTTGATTTCTTCAACCGACATTTTTATCATGTCATAAGGATTGTCAGCTTTCGCAAAAAGCAAAGGCGTAATCTGATTCACCCGTACATCCGTACATTGTGCTGAAAGCAAAACTGCAATCAATAATGTATAGGGGTCTTTGTGGTCAAGCGGAATCGGGATTGTAGGATAGATTTCTTTTAACGTATTAATAACAAACGTTGCACGTTCTTCTTTGGTCATTTTTGTTTAGTTTTAACCTGACAAATATAAGCGTTATGACGACATTAAAAAAGGGCGACAAGGCTCCAGATTTTTCAGGGTTCGACCAGGACAATAAATTTCATCAACTGGGAGACTATAAAGGACAAAAATTGGTTGTTTTCTTTTATCCAAAAGCAAATACACCCGGCTGTACGGCTGAGGCTTGTGATTTAAGAGATAATTTTGAACGTTTCACTGCCAACAATTATGCTCTTTTGGGTGTGAGTGCTGATTCTCAAAAGGCCCAGGGCAAATTCAAGGACAAGTTTAAATTTCCTTTTCCGCTTTTGGCAGATGAGGACAAATCAGTAATTGAAGCATTTGGTGTTTGGGGACCAAAGAAATTTATGGGAAGAACCTATGACGGAATTCATCGTGTGACTTTTGTAATCGATGAAGACGGGATCATTGAGGAAGTGATTTCGGATGTAAAAACCAAAGCACACGCCTCGCAGATTTTAAAGTAGTATTCTATAAAAAATAAAAAAGAGCCGGATAATTTTCGGCTCTTTTTCGTATTAATTTGTTTCCAATATCTTATTCGGGTCGTAACCAAAAAGCTGGTCCTTCTTGATAAGCTCGGCAATACCTGCCGGAAGCAATTTTTCCCAACCCGGTTTTCCCTTGCTGATCATTTTGAGCACTTCTCTTGAAAAGATTTCCAAATGCTGTTGGTCGAAATCATCAATATCGATCACTTTTCCGTTGAATTTGAAGAACTTGTACAATTCTTTCATTCTTGGATGCACTTTCAAATTTTCTGAATTGATTACTTCTCCGTCTTCTCCAAGCATCGGGTAGAGGAATACTTTCAAATCCCGGTAGAATAATTTCCCGAAAGCTTCCAAGATTCCACCGCTCAAATGACGGTAGTATTTCTCGTCAAAGATATCAATCAGGTTGTTGACACCCATTGCCAATCCCATTCTTGCTTTTGTGTAATTGGAGAAATATTCCACCACTTTATAATATTCCTGAAAATTTGAAATCATTACGGTCTGCCCCAGTGAACAAAGCAATTCAGCCCTGTCCATGAAATCCCGCTCATCAATTTCACCATCAGAACGAAGATTGGAAAGGGTAATTTCAAAAACAACAAGCGTATTGTCTTTTTCCACCTTGTTTTCTTGAAGAAACATGTTCAAGGATTTCTCATACATATCCATGTTCACTTTCGTAACCGGACGGAAACTACCTCTTAATGCAAGAATGTTCTTTTTGTATAGGATGGATGCAGGAAGGATGTTGTTTCCATCAGGATTGAACATCACGGCATCTGTCATTCCGTTCTTAACCAATTGCAAGCTCATCAGACGGTTGTCAACGTCTGCAAAACGTGGTCCGGAGAAATTGATGGTGTCAATCTCCAACTGGTCCTTGTCCAAGTGGTCGTATAGATAACGAAGTAATCTTTTAGGATCGTTGTATTTATAGTAAGCACCGTAAATCAGGTTGACACCAAGAATCCCAAGGGTTTCCTGTTGCAAACGTGCATCGGTTTCTTTAAATCTGATGTGAAGGATGATTTCATTATAATCCTCATCCGGTTCGATCTGGTATTTGATACCCACCCAGCCGTGACCTTTGAATTGCTTTGCAAAATCGATCGTGGCAACCGTGTTCGCATAACTGAAGAACATCTTGCTTGGATGTTTTTCCCTCTTCAAACGGTCCTCAATAAGGTTTACCTCGTGCGATAACATCTTTTTCAAACGGCTTTCCGTAACGTATCTTCCGTCTCCCTCAATGCCATAAATGGAGTCGCTGAAGTCCTTGTCATAGGCCGACATTGCTTTTGCAATGGTTCCCGAAGAACCACCCGTTCTAAAGAAATGTCTTACCGTTTCCTGACCAGCTCCAATTTCAGCAAAAGTTCCGTATATGTTTTCATTAAGATTTATTCGAAGTGCCTTGTCTTTGATGGAAGGAATCTGCTCGATAACCTTGTCACCTTTTAATGTTATTTCGGTATCCATTTATTTTTTTAGGATTATAATAATGACAAAGTTAACAAAATAGGGCTTTTCCGAAAGAGAATTAATCTTATTTTTGTAAAAAATTAACGCAATTGAAGGTCTATTTTCTAGGTACAGGTACATCCCAGGGCATTCCGGTAATCGGAAGCAATCATCCTGTTTGCAGAAGCACCGATCCAAAAGACAAAAGGCTTCGTGTTTCGGTTTGGATTTCTTGGGAAGATGCTTCGTATGTAATTGATTGCGGACCAGATTTCAGGCAACAAATGCTGACTTCAAATTGCCAGAAAGTGGATGGCATCTTGTTTACGCACGAACATGCTGACCATACTGCCGGTTTGGATGATATTCGACCGTTTTATTTCAAGCAAGGCGATATTCCTGTATTTGCACACCAACGCGTCCTGGAAAACCTGACGAAAAGATTCGATTATATTTTTGAAAATGAAAACAAATATCCAGGAGCTCCATCCGTTAGGATCAATGAAGTTGCAAATGGAAAATCATTTATTATTGGAAATAAAGCCGTTATTCCGATTGATGTAATGCACGGAAACCTTCAGGTTTTTGGCTACAGGATTGATGATTTTGCTTACTTGACTGATGTAAAAACGATCACACAAAATGAAATTGACAAACTGTCCGGTTTGAAAGTTCTAGTGATTAACGCCTTGAGAGTTGAGCCTCACGATACCCATTTCAATCTTGAAGAAGCTTTACGTTTTATAGAACTACTCAAACCAGGAAAGACATATCTTACCCACATCAGCCATATTTTTGGCTTTCATGAGGAAATTGAAAAAACCTTGCCGGAAAATGTATTTCTGGCCTACGATAATCTAGAAATAACAATTTAATCCTTAACAATGAAAAAATCAATATTGCTCTATCTCTTTATCCTGGCGCTCCTGTTCAATGTATTTACCTATATGTACTACAACAAGCAAGTAAAATTCGAGAAGGAAAGTTATGCGAAACTCGATACCAAATTAAGAGACAGCTTGAAATTAGTTACCAATCAGTTGTATGACGCAAATTATTTTGCTCTGGAAACCAACCAGAACGCACAAGACTATTTTTCCAATAGTGCAACAGGTGAATTTCTGGCTTATGAAAAACTGATTCCCTTTGTAACGGAGAAATTAAAGGATTTCAATGATCTGCCGACTGGAAACCCTTATGTGGGTTTTGATAAGATGTCAGACCAGAAGTTCATCATCAACAAGGCGAAACTTTTGAATCACAGGTGGATCATTGCTGATTTTAATAACGGGACCCTCTGGGGTGAAGCACTCATAAAATACTTTATAAATGATGACAAGACAGTTTCTTTTGAAGTAGCAGAAACAGTACTGTATCAGAAATAATGAATTAAAAATGTTCCGAATTCGGAACATTTTTAGTTTAGAAAAGACATACCGCATAACTGTCCTAATTGCGAACCGATACAAAAAAATGATCCGTAATTACTTTGATGTCAGTTGCTCTTGCGGGTTTTAAATCCAGTTTCTTCCAATTTTTACTGCTGGGAAATAACCTGATGTTCTTGTTTTTGAAAACAACATCAATAGGCATCTCGAAATCGGCAACATCCGTTTTCCATCTATATTCAAAATCTTTTCCTTTTTTCTGGAATTCAAGAACCGGAATATTTTTATGATTCAAATATTGCTGAAAAATAGGAGAGAGGTTCATCTTACTTTCAGCATTGAAAAAGGCAACAACTGTTTTGGTATCAATAATTTTATGACGGTAGTTTTCGGCAAATTTTAGAATTATGCTCCACCACTTTTCATCATCATTTATAACGTGGCGCAAGGTATTCAGTAAAAGCGATCCCTTGTAATATTTATCAGTTGGCCCTTCATCGTTGACTCCGTAGGCACCAATTATTTTTCGGTTATTTTCCACGAGTTTCTTCTGCCCGTTTATATAATCCATTGCCTTTTCATAACCGTACAAGCATTCAACGAATACCGTTTCAGAATAGGTCGTAAAGCCCTCGTGTATCCACATATCTGCAATATCCCGGGAAGTAATGCTGTTCCCGAACCATTCGTGCCCCGTTTCATGTATCAGGATAAAATCAAAAAGCATTCCAATTCCTGTGCCGGAATTATCGTGTCCGTTATATCCTTTCCGATATTTATTTCCATAAGAAACAGCACTTTGGTGTTCCATACCTAAATAAGGGGTTTCAATAAGCTTGTAGCCGTCTTCAGTAAAAGGATATGCTCCGAATTTGGATTGGAAGCAATCCATCATCGGCTTTACTTCTTCGAAATGTTTCTTGGCTGTTTCTTCATTTCCACGTAAAACATAGTAGTCCAGATCTAAGCCTTTATGATTGTCGTGGAGGTGGACATAGTCGCCAATGTTTACTGTTATGTTATAGGTATTGATAGGATTTCTTACTTCCCAAAGCCAGGACGTATATCCATCTTTTAATTCTTCACTGGCAATAAATCTACCGTTTGACACATTCATCAAGCCATTTGGAACAGCTACTTTTATCGAAGCGCCAAAATCTGGTTCATCTGATTGGGAATCTTTTACGGGATACCACAAGCTGGCACCAGTTCCTTGAACGGCAACACCAATCCAAGGCTTTCCTTTTTTATCCTTGTCAAAAACAAAACCGCCATCCCAAGGGGCATTTTTAGCAACAACAGGTTTTCCTGAGTAATAAAAGCGCAGTTTCTTATCAGAACCATCAACCAATAAATCCTTCTCAAAAGTGATAAAAACAGCACCAAATTCCCTTTTGCAGGGAAGTTTATCATATTCGAAAACAATACTGTCAACCTGCATATTTTCAAACAAGTCTAGTTGGATCGTTTTTGTTTCTTTTACAGTTTTAAACGTAATATCATTATAGCCAACAATCGAACGTTCATCAGGATTAATGGTGATGTTCAAATCATAACGTTGCACGTCAAAGCAAGTCCTTTCAAAGGAAAAACCACCTTGAAGCGAATCCCTGCGGGAAAATTCCTGAGCAGCGATAAGATTCAAAAAACACAGTGCCATTATAATGAATATTCTTTTCATATCTAGTTACTGCTGGCTGTTTGTCCGATACTCTGATTCTTCCTGATGTCTTCTATCACCCAATTCATTTCTGGGTCAATATCCTTAAGCTTGTCTTCCAAAGTTGGTAAAATGGCAACATCTGGAAAGATCCCACGCCCTTCGACATCGGTCTTGTAATGGGGCGCAACCAGCATCAAGCCAACACGGACTCTTAATTTGGAATTTGGCAGTCTTATCAATGGCATTCTCCCGGCGACCGTTCCGTTATAGGTTCCGCCGGTTTCTTCTCCAACGAAGGTTGCCCTTTTTGAACCCTGTAAATTGGAAGAAAGGATGCATGAAGCAGAAAAACTTCCTCCATTGATCAATACATATATCTTTCCATCAAAGGCATTTGGATGCTTCTCGTGAGGTCTTGATTCACTCGTCGAATAATAATACTTTCCATCTTCTGCCTTTTTAACCTTGAAAAAAGTATAACCCACATATAAAGGAGAAAAGATTCCTTTCAATACCTTTATTCCGATACTGCCACCTTTAAAATAGTCACCACTCAAAAGACTGGTCTTGGTGGCAACCTCAGACTTATCAGCAAAGACCATCGTGGTATCGGTCAGATAGGAATACAGATCGGCAATCTCGCTCAACCTTCCTCCGGGATTATTCCTTAAGTCAATGATCAAGGTCTTGGCACCGTTCTTCTTTATTTTTTCGAAGCTTTCCTTGTAGAAAGTGGAATAGTTTCCAACGGCAAATGCATTGATTTTCATGACAGCAACACTGCTATCAGCTTCAATGAATTTTAAATTCCTATTGTAAAGCTTGGTTTCCTCGTTGTACCCGAAAATACTTTTCTTTCTTTTTGCAGCCTTCTTCTGTACCTTGGTCAGGACGATTTTTTCCAATGGTTTTGCTACTTCAGTCTTGACCGTATCATTTACGGCAACTTTTGCGGTATCATTTGCTTTCCGCCTGATCCAGACCGTCTTGATGGAATCATTGTATTTGAAGTTGTACAGCAAGCTGTCCTTTACTCCATTCTCATTGGTATAAAAACTTCCGAAACCTTTCCCTAATTTGTATTTATAATAGGTCTTGTTGAAACCATCCGAAGTGAAAAGGGTCTTGTAATCTTTCAATAAATCACCTGTATTCTTGCCGTCAATAGAAACAACTTCAAAACCTGTTTTGATGGATTTATCTTTTGAATTGTTTTTAACGACATACATCTTATCGTTAAAAATCTGGAATTCAAACTGGGAAAATGGTCCGGTTCCTTTCTTGATCAATTCCTTGGTTTCCTTTTTGGTGAATTGCCTCGTATCAGGAAAAACCATCATATGCCCTTGGCGGACTTCATTGACAACAGGAGCGATCTTCTTATAGAAGGCAAAACTGGTCATTGGATGCGTGATGGTCGTTTTCAGGCTGTCGAATTTGTAATCCAGCTTTTCCTTGCTGATGTACCAATACAGATTCGGATGCATTTTTTTCAGCTTCTTGTAGGTATAATCAACATCTCTTTTTAAATCCTTTTCAGATTTGAGCTCGTTTAATTTCCTGTTGTGGTTTTCAACTGATGAGCAGCCTGAAAGGATTATGGCCAGGCACGAAGCCAATAGATATTTTTTCATATTATAGAATATTGATACAATTCAAAGACGCTTTTCTTGAGTTGATGGTTGCACCAAAAATAAACAAAAATGGTTTTCAGAATACATTTTGTATTTCGAAAACCATCAGTATTGAGTTTTTTTAATCTTAAACCTGGATCACGCCCAAATTAAATTGCTTTTCAATAGGAGCGTGGTTGGCTGCTTCGATTCCCATTGAAATCCAAGTCCGGGTTTCCAGTGGATCAATTATCGCATCGGTCCAAAGTCTGGAAGCGGCATAATAAGGCGAAACCTGTTCATCATATCGTGCTTTTATTTTATCAAATAATTCTTTTTCTTTGGCTTCATCAATCACTTCGCCTTTTGCTTTCAGGGAAGAAGCTTCAATTTGAGCCAGAACTTTTGCAGCTTGAGTGCCACCCATAACTGCTAATTCGGCACTTGGCCAAGCAAAAATCAGTCTTGGGTCATAAGCCTTTCCACACATTGCATAATTTCCGGCACCATAAGAATTCCCTACAATAACAGTAAATTTCGGCACGACCGAATTGGAAACGGCATTCACCATCTTGGCCCCGTCCTTGATAATACCTCCGTGTTCCGATTTTGAACCCACCATAAATCCGGTTACATCCTGGACAAATACCAATGGAATTTTCTTTTGGTTGCAATTGGCTATGAAACGGGTTGCCTTGTCGGCAGAATCCGAATAGATTACACCACCAAATTGCATTTCTCCCTTTTTAGATTTTACCACCTTTCTTTGATTCGCTACAATTCCGACAGCCCAACCGTCGATTCTAGCATAACCCGTAATAATCGTCTGGCCATATCCGTCCTTATAAGGTTCGAACTCTGAATTATCAACCAATCGATTGATGATTTCCATCATGTCGTATTGTTCGTTTCTTGCTTTTGGCAAGATTCCGAAAATTTCCTTTTCATCCAAAGCAGGTTTTTCAGCTTTGATCCGGCTAAAGCCAGCCTTGTTGTAATCGCCAATCTTGTCTACTATATTCTTGATCTTGTCCAAGGCATCCTTGTCGTCCTTGGCTTTATAATCGGTAACACCAGAAATTTCGCAATGGGTAGTTGCTCCTCCAAGCGTTTCATTATCGATATTTTCGCCAATCGCAGCTTTAACCAGATAGCTTCCTGCAAGAAATATACTTCCTGTCTTATCTACAATCAAAGCTTCATCCGACATGATGGGCAAGTAGGCACCACCGGCAACACAGCTTCCCATGACGGCTGCAATCTGGGTGATTCCCATACTGCTCATTATGGCATTGTTCCTGAAAATTCTTCCGAAGTGTTCCTTGTCTGGGAAAATTTCATCCTGCAAGGGCAGGTAGACTCCCGCACTGTCTACCAGATAGATAATAGGAAGACGATTTTCCATCGCAATTTCCTGGGCACGGAGGTTCTTCTTTCCTGTGATTGGGAACCAAGCTCCGGCTTTTACGGTAGCATCATTTGCAACCACGACACATTGCTTTCCTTTTATATAGCCAATCTTGATGACTACGCCACCAGACGGGCAACCGCCGTGTTCTGCATACATTCCTTCTCCAACAAAGGCTCCAATTTCAATACTCTTACTATTTTTGTCAAGCAAATAATCAATACGTTCACGGGCTGTCATCTTGCCTTCAGCGTGCAGTTTTTCGATTCTCTTTTCGCCTCCGCCCAATTTTACCTTTGCGAATTTTTGCTTCAAATCAGATAATAATAGCCTGTTGTGATCTTCGTTTTTATTGAAGTTGATGTCCATATTGATTTTATGTAATATTTTAAATGTGTTATAAATCCGTAATTTTATGGGGTAATTTTAGGAATGCTAAAATACGAAAACGTTTGAAATATAAAAGTATTGAATTGAATAGATGCAAATGTTAATTTTTTTAATTGCGTAACTAGTAATTGATATTAAATTAATGTTAGCTTAACATTGAAAGAATACCTTTGCCCCGTAAAAAAAACTAAATTTATGTCTCTAAACAGCATTTTCCAGTATTTTGTTCCGAAAGATAAAAAATTCTTTCCCTTATTTGAGCAAGCTACCAGTAATTTAATTTTGATGGCAACTGCTTTGCACGAAGTAGTGAATCTTCCATTGGAACAAAGAAATGAACTTTTTCAAAAAATTGAAGAATTAGAACAAGTTGGAGAAGATATTGCAAGACAAACCAATCTTGAATTGAGCAGTAACTTTATTACTCCTTTTGACAGGGAAGATATTTATTCCTTGATTACTGCTATTGACAATATTGCCGGAAACATCCACGGTGCTGCAAGCAGGATGAAATTGTACCACGTTGACAAGATTACAAAATCTATCAGAAAGTTGACCGAAATCAACCTTGAAGCTTGTCAGAACATAGACGTTGCCGTAAAAGAATTGCGTAACTTCAATAAAATCAAGAACATTACGGATGCTTGTGCAAGAATCAATAAATTAGAAAACAAATCAGATACCGTTTATGATAAGGCGGTTGCAGATATTTTCGAAAATGAAACGGATGCAAAAACCATCATCAAATACAAGGAAGTACTTTCCGTATTGGAAACTGCAGCTGATAAATGTAAAAGTGCAGCCAACGTTTTGGAATCAATCGCTGTAAAGCATTCTTAATACAATCAATTTCATCCTGAAATTATTTTTATGACGCTACTTATCATTATTATAGTACTTGCTCTGATTTTTGATTACATTAATGGTTTTCACGACGCTGCAAACTCTATAGCAACAATTGTTGCCACAAAAGTACTTACGCCTTTTCAAGCTGTTGTCTGGGCTGCATTCTTTAACTTCCTTGCTTATTTTATTTCCAAATATTGGATTGGGGAATTTAAAATCGGTAATACTATTGCGAAATCTGTTAATGAAAATTTCATTACACTTGAAGTAATCCTTGCAGGTTTGATCGCTGCCATAGTTTGGAATTTGGCCACTTGGAAATTAGGAATCCCATCTTCATCATCACACACTTTATTGGGAGGTTTTATGGGAGCTGCATTGGCTCACGCTGGAGCTTTGGCCGTAAATGGAGTTGATGTCGTAAATTATGTGAAAGTAATTCCAACAATTGCGTTTATCTTTTTAGCTCCTTTGATTGGTATGACGATTGCCTATTTCCTGACGATATTAATTATGAATATCTGCAGGAAAGCAAATCCGAGCAAGGCCGATAAATGGTTCAAGAGACTGCAATTGGTTTCTTCAGCATTATTCAGCTTAGGACACGGAGCAAATGATGCCCAAAAAGTTATGGGTATTATAGGTGCGGCGGTTATCTATTATCATTTGAAAATAGATATGGATCCGAGTTACATCAATTCCCCGGACACATTCAAGCACTTTGTCAATGACTATGCCTGGGTTCCTTTTGTAAGTTTCACGGTGATTGGTTTGGGAACAATGAGTGGTGGTTGGAAAATCGTAAAAACAATGGGTACCAAAATCACGAAAGTAACTTCACTGGAAGGTGTAAGTGCCGAAACAGCTGGAGCAATGACGTTATATCTGTCAGAACATTTTGGAATTCCTGTTTCGACAACTCATACTATTACAGGAAGTATCATCGGAGTAGGAATTACAAAACGTGTTTCTGCAGTTCGCTGGGGTGTTACGGTCAGCTTGTTATGGGCTTGGATTTTAACGATTCCTGTTTCTGCGGTAATTGCAGCATTAGTTTACTACATCATTAGTTTATTCTAATAATATATAAGCAAAAAAAATCCGTTATTTCTAACGGATTTTTTTTGCTTATATATTTTATTTAAATGGATCAAGAACTTTATACAAAATACACTTACTGTCATCTTTCACTTTGTATAAGCTCCTTCACTTATCCTTTTATTTAGCACAAGACTCTCTTACAAGTCGTTTCAAAATTGCCCATTGCTTCAAAGCATCCCTTGCTTCAATTGCAGGATAGCCCAGCATTGTTTTTCCTGCCGCAATATCTCCCGTTACACCGGAACCTGCTCCAACAATTGCCCCATCGCCAATAGTAGTATGGTCTTTTATGGAAGCACTTCCTCCAATAATGACTCCATTTCCTAACGTTACAGAACCTGCAAGGCCGCTGTTTCCTGCCATGATACAAAACTTGCCCAATCGGCTATTGTGGCCAATCTGAACCAGATTATCGATCTTGCAGCCGTCACCAAGTACAGTCGAGCTGAATTTTCCCCTATCCACACAAGAGTTGGCACCAATTTCAACTCCATTGCCAATTATTACATTGCCGATTTGTGGAATTTTAACCAATCCTCTTTCCGAACAAGGCCTGAAACCAAAACCATCAGCCCCAATGGTTGCATTTGGATGGAGTATGCAATCATTTCCGATATGGCATCTTTCACGAATTACGGTTCCCGACCAAATGATCGTCCTGTTTCCGATGACACATTCGTCCAAGATGGTAACATTCGGATAAATTGTAGTATCATCTCCAATTTTGACATTAGGACCAATATAACATCCGGCACCAATTCTCGAACCGTTTCCAATTTTCGCTGTTGCATCAATTACGGCATTGGGATGAACATCCACGTGAAATGCAGGAGGAGCAGGAGCAAATAACTCCAATACCTGCGACATTGCCAAATCGGCATTTTTTACCTTTATAAAAGCCCTGTTATCGCCAGGCTCGATGGAAATATCTTGGTTTACGACTGCAGCACAGGCTTTGGACGTTTCCCAAAGTTTTTCGTATTTTTTATTCCCGATAAATGAAATCTCATTATTCTTCGCCATTTCTAATTGTTCCGGCGAATTTATCTGCTGGGTCGTGTTCCCAATAAGTTCACCCTTTAGAAGGTCGTTTATTTCTTGAATCGTGAATGATTTCATATTATGGAAAATTGGTTTAATTATTTTTCACCAAATAAACCATATTAGTATTGTATTTCCAAATTAATTGGGAAGCATTGCATTAAATTAATACTAATTAGTAAAATGTTATAAAAAAAATTCTACTCGAAAATACTACTTTTGTTAAAAATACCCTTTCCCAATATGAATCTTATAAAAAGAAGCTTACTGCTGTTGTTTTTTCCGATAGTAGCAAATGCACAAATCCAGGCGTTGGTTAGCAATAAGGCAGAGCTTCGAACAATGACCGAAAGATGGGAATTGGACACGACTTCTGTTCGCGGAACCTTTTTGGTCACTCCTTACAAGCCTATTTTTGTCTTGCCCGTCAGATGGTCATCCCTTCCCAACGAAACACCTTATTCTGGCAATGGAAGGCCCGACTATGTAGCCGAACCGGGAACAGATTATAATAATATTGAAGCCAAATTCCAATTGAGTTTCAAGACGAAGGTATTGCAGAGTGTCTTATGGGGAAGAGGCGATTTATGGGTAGCATATACCCAGAAGTCACATTGGCAATTGTACAATAATTCCCTGTCAAGGCCTTTCAGGGAAATCAATTATGAACCTGAAATCATCTTGAACTTTCCAATGAATTTTAATTTCTTGGGCGTACAGGCAAGAATGTTCGGGGTAGCTTTCAACCACGAATCAAACGGAAAGAGCCTTCCTTTTTCAAGAAGTTGGAACCGGATTATTTTCCATGCGGGCTTTGAAAGTGGCGATTGGAGTTTCTATGTTCGGCCTTGGCTGAGATTAAGGGCCACCAAAGACGATAATCCGGATATTTCAAAATACATAGGAAGAGGTGATCTGAATGTGATTTACACCAAGAATGGAAATGTATTTTCTTTCATAGGCAGCCACAATCTTCATTTTGATTCAACGCTTCGTGGAAGTGGAACCTTTTCTTGGTCGTATCCCATTCAAGGAAATCTTAAAGGATATCTGCAAATCTCGCACGGATTTGGTGAAACGTTGATTGATTATAACAATGTGCAGACTACAATTGGAATAGGGGTTTCGTTGATAGAATGGCTGTAGGAACCTATTATTTTTTGAATATGATTTCCGCATAAACCGGCAGATGATCGGATGGATATCTGCACTCTTTTGAATCGCTTAAAGTAGCGTGCTTGCTGACTGCAATCGTATCCCTGCTCGTAAAAATAAAATCAATAAGCAGCTTTACAGGCTTGTGAAATTCAAAATTATTGAAAGTTCCAACAGGGCCAAAAGAAGGCGTCTTGCTAATCATTCTTGAATCATTTAATTGTCCAGCCAGGTATCTATAGGCTTCGCTGTCGGTTTCACTATTGAAATCTCCTGTAATGATGAAGGGTAACTTTTCCGTGTTGATTGCATTTATTTTTTCAACAATCAACTTGGCACTATTGGTTCTGGCCAGAACGCCAATGTGGTCAAAATGGGTATTGAAAAGATAGAATCGCTGCTTGGTTTTTACATCTTCAAAAAGGCCATAGGTACAGATTCGTTCAAACATCGCATCCCAGCCCTTTGATACTTTTTCCGGAGTTTCGGATAACCAGAAAGTAGATTCCTTGATCAGCCGCAATTTTTTATGGTTGTAAAAAACAGCACTGAATTCTCCTTGATCAGGCGAGCTATCCCTTCCAATTCCGATGTATTTATAAGCAACCAAAGTGCTGTCCAGATAGTGCAATTGATGTAATTTTCCTTCCTGTATTCCAAAAACATCAGGTTCATAAAATTGTATCTGCTTGCCAAGGAAATCTTTTCGCAAGTCCCATCTGTTTTCGCCGTCGTTCGGATTGTCATAGCGGATATTATAAGTGATCACTTTTAAATCCTGGCTGTTGGCGCTTATACAAGCAAGAAGAAATGCAATTCTCAGAAGTTTCATACGATACTTTTTATTGCATGAAAATAAGCTAAAAGAAAAAGACCTGCAAATCAATGAAATGCAGGTCTTGGCTTTATTCTTCGGATTGTTGTCCCATCATCATCAGATAGGCTTTCAAGAATTCATCAATATCGCCATCCATGACACCTTCAACATTACTTGTTTCGTGTCCTGTACGGACGTCCTTGACTAATTTATAAGGATGCATCACATAATTCCTGATTTGCGAACCCCATTCGATTTTCATTTTTCCAGCTTCGATGTCCGCACGCTGGGCCATCTGCTTTTTCAGTTCAATCTCATACAACTGGGAGCGTAACATTTGCATTGCTCTTTGTCGATTGTCTTGTTGGGAACGCGTTTCAGAACATTGCACCTGGATTCCAGTTGGCTTGTGAAACAATTGCACCTTGGTTTCCACCTTGTTTACGTTTTGTCCTCCAGCACCGCTCGAACGAGAAGTAATAATTTCAATATCAGCCGGATTGATGTCAATTTCAATTGTATCATCCACCAACGGATAAATGTAAACGGAAGCAAACGAAGTATGGCGTTTCCCATTGCTGTCAAATGGCGAAATTCTCACCAGACGATGAACACCATTATCACCTTTCAGATAACCGAAAGAATAATCGCCTTCAAATTCAAGCGTAACGGTTTTTATACCGGCAACATCACCTTCTTGAAAATTCAGTTCCTTGATCTTGTAGCCGTTTTTTTCGCCCCACATCATGTACATCCGCATCAGCATCGAGGCCCAGTCGCAACTTTCGGTTCCGCCGGCTCCGGCAGTGATCTGCAAGACAGCGCTTAAGGAATCACCTTCGTCCGAAAGCATGTTCTTGAATTCGATGTTCTCGATGTGCAAGCTCGTTGCATTGTATTGCTCGTCCAACTCTTCAGCAGTCAATTCGCCTTCCCTGTAGAATTCATAGGCAATTTGCAACTCATCCGTCATGGAAACCGCCTTGTCGTAATCTTCGACCCATTTCTTTTTGGAACGCAGCACTTTAACGAAAGCTTCGGCTTCTTTTGGGTTGTTCCAAAAGTCGGGAGCGAGGGTTTTTTCTTCCTCGTTGGTAATTTCGATCAGTTTCTTGTCGACGTCAAAGATACCTCCTCAACGCACCAAGGCGCTCCACAATACCTTTAATTTGTTCGGTAGTTGTCATAAATTAGTGTAATTTTGTGATACAATTTTTTCAAGGAGCTGATCCCGCTATCCGTTGCAATCTTTTTCTTCTTAAAGAAAGAAGAAAAAGGATTTCCACTGCTATCGGGGCTAAGTCATCCTGAGAAAACAAGTATCCGTTTTAGATTCACAAAAATAAGATATCCTTTTGATATTATGGAAATAAATTTAGTTAGTGACACCGTTACCAAGCCTACACAGGAAATGCTCCGCTATATGTTTCAGGCCCAGGTTGGTGACGATGTTTACAAACAAGACCCTACGGTAAATGCGCTCGAAAGTATGGTCGCTTCGATTTTCGGAATGGAAGCAGCAATGTTTTTTCCGTCGGGAACAATGGCCAATCAGACGGCTATAAAATTGCTTACACAACCTGGAGAGCAATTGATCGCCGATAAATGGTCCCACGTTTTTAATTATGAAGGAGGTGGCGTTTCCTTTAACAGCGGCGTTTCCTGTTGTTTATTGGATGGCGACAGGGGAATGATCACAGCCGAACAAGTTGCAGGGGCCATTAATAATCCTGAATTTTACCATAGTCCGCTGACGAGTTTGGTTTGTGTGGAAAATACCACGAACAAAGGAGGTGGAGCTTGCTATGACATGGAAGAATTGAAAAAAATCAAGCAGGTTTGCGATGCCAATAACTTGAAATTCCATATGGACGGTGCCCGCATCTGGAATGCTCTTGTCCATAAAAAAGAAAATCCACAAGATTACGGGAAGATTTTTGACACCATTTCAGTTTGCCTTTCAAAAGGACTTGGCGCTCCGATTGGTTCCGTTTTGGTTTCCGACAAAGCTACGATTGATAGGGCTTTCAGGGTGAGGAAAATATTTGGAGGCGGAATGCGTCAAGCTGGATATTTGGCGGCAGCTGGAATTTATGCCTTGCAAAACAACATCAACCGACTTGTAGATGACCATAGACGTGCAAAGGAATTGGGTGTGGTCTTGCAAAGATTGCCCTGGGTAGAAAAAGTGGAGCCTGTTGAAACCAATATCATCATCTTCGTACTGAAAGCAGGCGTGAGTGAAAATCTGTTGATTGAAAAACTCAAACAGAAAAGCATCTACATCAGCTCAATGGGACAAGGGAAATTAAGAATCGTGACCCATCTTGATTATAAGGAAGTTATGCATACCTATGTTATTGAAACGTTGCAGAAATTAAACTGATTAATTTAACATCTATATCTTGATTTAAGTCAATATAAAACATCAAATTATTAATTTTAATAAAATATTATAGGTAATATTGTAGGAAACCCTAAAAAAACAATATTATGATTAAAAAATTACCTATCTTATTTTTAATGCTGGGATTTGGCGTTAATGCGCAGTATCCTCTTCTTGATGCCAGTTCCACAATTTCTCCTTACGGAGCGGTTTATTCTCCAAGTGGAGAAGAATATTACAATATTATTGACGGTGATATTGAAACGAAATTTTTGGATTTCAGTTCCTATGACGGACTTGGCTTTACTGTTGATTTGAATGGTTATCAAACCGTTGCAACCGGTATGGATTTTACAACAGCCAATGATTCGGCTGAAAGGGATCCTACGATATTTGAAATTTTCGGTTCGAATGATGGAACTGATTTTACTTCAATCACGGTTGGAGACATCTATTGTGATCCGGAGCGATATTATACCACCAGCTATACTTTTGACAATACCGAAGGTTATAGCTACTATAGATTTATTTTTTCGGAACAATGCAATACCATTGAACAGATGATTCAAATTGCAGAAGTGCAATTGTTCGGGACTGAATGGTTGGGCAGGGAAGATTTTGCAAAAAAACAAGCACTGAAGTTATATCCAAATCCCAGCAACGGGAAATTTACAATCACCCAGGAGGAAGCAATTGGCCATATTGTAATTACAGATGCCTTGGGAAAGATTGTAAAACAGCTTGATTCTGATAATCTCTCGCAAGAAATGAATATCGAAGGTGTCGAAAGTGGCCTTTACTTTTTAAGAACAAGTAATGGGACAACGAAAAAGCTGATCATTAAATAATAAAAGGGGCAGAATTAACTGCCCCTTTTACTATTTAAACATATCCATTCCTGGAATATTAGGCATTCCGTCTTGTGCGGCAGCGGCCAATTCAGCTTCATTTATTTCTGTAGCTCTTTGGATGGCCTTGTTCATAACTAGGACAAAATAATCTTCCAGTTGCTCCTTGTCTTCCAATAAGGCATCATCAATATGAACCGATTTGATTTTACGATTTGCCGTCAAGGTTACCTTGAATAATCCGTCGTTGCTTTGTTCGTCAATCAATACCGTATCCAGGCGTAATTTTGTTTCTTCTACTTTTTGCTGGGCTTCTTTCAACTTGCCCATCATTCCCATAAGGTCTCCAAACATTGTTTATAATTTTAAGATTATTTATGATACAAATTTATTAAATTGCATTGTTATAAACTATAAAATAATTTAATGAAAAACCTATATGTTTTAGGGAGTGTTTGCTTTATTTTTGCAACTTCTTGTTCTAAAAAAAACGACCAAAAAATGACAGAAAATTTACAAGCACCTGTAGCAAAAATAATTCCTAAAACCTTAGAAAAACATGGCGATGTCAGGACTGACAATTACTATTGGCTGAACGACAGGGAAAATCCGGAAGTTATTGATTACCTGAACAAGGAAAACGACTATTACAATAAGATGACTGCCCATACAAAAGAATTCCAAAAGGAATTGTTTGAGGAAATGAAAGGCAGGATCAAGGAAGACGACCAGTCGGTTCCTTATCTATACAACGGTTACTACTACATAACCCGTTTTGAAACCGGAAAGGATTACCCGATCCATTCCAGGAAAAAAGGAAGCCTTGATGCAAAAGAAGAGATAATGTTCGATTGCAACGAGATGGCAAAAGGGAAACCGTATTTCCAATTGAGTGGATTGAGCATCAGTCCTGATAATAAATATGCCACTTTTACCTTGGATGTTGTGGGAAGAAGAATCTATACGCTATACATCAAAAACCTCGAGACAGGTGAAATCTTAAAGGATAAAATTGACAATACTTCGGGTGGAGGAACCTGGGCAAACGACAGCAAGACTTTCTTCTATACCAAAAAAGACAAAGTTACCTTGCGTTCTGACAAGGTTTACAAGCATAAATTAGGAGTAAAGACGGATGTTTTAGTTTTTGATGAAAAAGATGATACGTTTAACGTTTCGGTAAGCAAGGAAAAATCAAGGAAATATATCGTTATTGAATCAGGAAGTACATTGACCTCTGAATACAGGACACTTTTGGCAGATACTCCGGATGCGGAATTCAAGATCTTCCAGCCACGTGTGAGAGGTTTGGAATACAGCATTTCACATTTTGGAGACAGCTTTTATATCTTGACCAATAAAGACAAGGCAACCAATTTCAAATTGATGAAAACGCCTGAAAATGCTACACTAAAGAAGAATTGGGTCGATGTTATCGGACACAGGGATGATGTCTTATTGGAAGATATTGATATTTTCAAAGATTACCTTGTGGTTTCGGAGCGGAATGACGGGTTGAATAAAATAAGAATCATGCCTTGGAGTGGAACAGGGGAGTATTATCTGCCTTTCAACAGCGAGACGTACACCGCTTATACGACAACGAATGTAGATTTTGATACCGATATACTTCGTTACGGTTATCAATCTTTAAATACGCCTTCTTCCGTGATTGATTTCAATATGAAAACCAAGCAGAAAGACGTAAAGAAAGAACAACAGGTTTTAGGTGGAAAATTCAAGAAGGAAAATTATGTCGAAGAAAGAATCTGGGCAACTGCAACCGACGGAACCAAGGTGCCGATTTCAATGATTTACAAGAAAGGATTGAAAAAAGACGGCAAGAATCCATTGCTGCTTTATGCTTACGGTTCTTACGGTGCAAGTATGGATGCCTATTTTTCGTCAACCCGTTTAAGTTTATTGGATAGGGGATTTATCTTTGCGATTGCCCATATCAGGGGTGGAGAAGATCTGGGAAGACAATGGTATGAAGACGGAAAACTTCTAAAAAAGAAAAACACTTTTACCGATTTTATCGATTGCTCAAAATATGTAATCGAACAGAACTATACTTCTTCTAAACACTTGTATGCAGAAGGTGGTTCGGCAGGAGGATTATTGATGGGAGCGATTGTGAACATGGCCCCTGAATTATACAACGGAGTCATTTCTCAAGTGCCTTTTGTAGATGTTGTAACGACAATGTTGGACGATTCGATACCGTTAACGACAGGAGAGTACGATGAATGGGGAAATCCGAACGATAAAAAGTATTACAACTATATGAAGTCGTATTCGCCTTATGACAACGTTACAGCAAAAGCTTATCCGAACATGTATGTTTCCACAGGATTGCACGACTCGCAGGTACAATATTGGGAACCAGCCAAATGGGTGGCCAAATTGCGTGCTACAAAAACAGATAAGAATCTTTTATTCCTGGACACGAATATGGATGCTGGTCACGGAGGTGCTTCGGGAAGGTTTGAAGCGTTGAAGGAATTGGCCAAGGAATTCAGTTTTTTATTAGATTTAGAAGGAATTGAAAAGTAATTCGATTTTTTTTGTTAAATTTGCAAGGATTTGAGGTCATCAAAAAATCAATGAATAGCCTTGATTAACTATTTTTTTTATGAAAGAAGAAATAAAAGCTTACAATAACGTCTTGGAATTAATAGGTAACACACCACTTATTAAGATTAATAAAGTTACCGAAGGTCTGGAAGGTAATTTCTACGCAAAAGTAGAAGCTTTCAACCCGGGACACTCTACAAAAGACAGAATTGCACTATATATTATTGAAGAAGCCGAAAAGAGAGGAATCCTGACTCCAGGCGATACCATAATCGAAACTACTTCTGGCAATACAGGATTTAGTCTGGCAATGGTAAGCATCATAAAAGGATACAATTGTATCTTGGCCGTAAGTTCAAAATCATCGAAAGACAAGATTGATATGTTGCGTAGTCTGGGAGCAAAAGTTTATGTTTGTCCTGCCCACGTTTCGGCAGATGATGAACGCTCTTATTACAATGTAGCAAAACGTCTTCACGAGGAAACCAAGGGTTCTGTTTACATCAATCAATATTTCAACCAATTGAATATTGACGCCCACTACAAAACAACTGGTCCTGAAATCTGGGAACAGACAAACGGAAAAATCACCCACTTGATTGCCTGCAGCGGAACAGGAGGAACTATCTCCGGAACTGCAAAATACCTGAAAGAGCAAAATCCAAACATTAGAATCCTGGGAGTGGATGCTTTTGGTTCTGTATTGAAAAAATACCACGAGACAAAAGAGTTCGATAATGATGAAATTTATCCTTACAGGATTGAAGGTTTGGGAAAAAACCTGATCCCATCGGCTACAGATTTTGATATTATCGACAAATTCACAAAGGTTACCGATGAAGAGAGTGCTCACGCAACAAGAGAAATAGCAAAGAAAGAAGGATTGTTCGTAGGATATACTTCTGGAGCAGTTTTGCAAGCCATAAAGCAATATGCAGAAGAAGGAGAATTTACAGCGGAAAGCAATGTGATCGCTATTTTTCCTGACCATGGTTCAAGATACATGAGCAAGGTATTCAGTGATGAATGGATGCACGAACAAGGTTTCTTTGATAGCGTAAACGCCGAGGAAGCTCAAAAAATAGAATTTATCAAATAGTTTCAGACTATTTACAACATAAAAAAGACTCCAGAAATTCTGGAGTCTTTTTGTTTTTGGCACTATCCTTAATTTTCTAAACTTAGTTCAACAATCTGGCCTTTGTAAAAATCAAAAAGAAAAACTTTGTCAAAACTAGATTTGAAGACAGTATTCCTGATTTGATCCTGGATCAAGAAAGTAGTGCAATTGCTTTTAAGATGATCCAGAACCAATAACAGCCATTGTTTTTCTGAAGCAACAGGAATTGAATGCTTGTCCAATGCTTTCTGTATGGATTCTTTTTCGCATTCCACCACTTTCAGATTCGTATTGAAAAGCTCAATCTTGTCTGATGCATTCTTATGGATGTAATCGATATGCTCAAAACAAATCATTTCTCCTTTTACGATGGAGAGGATTTCCTCCTTCAATGAAATGATTTTTTTAGAACAGAAATTTTCTTCAGAGCGTTGAAACTGGATGTTGTATCTTCCATTGTAATTGCTGCCGTATTTTCTCAATTCAAGTTCCGTTTCCGAAAGGACATTCTGGATTACGTTTGAGGGTTTTAAAATCAAATCTTTTACAGTCACGCTGACTTCTTCCTGGAAGCCATTTTCATTTTCAAAAGCAATCACATTTTCCGATTTCAAGGAAATTGTTTCGTCATGGTAAGTGATGAATTTCCAAATATCAATCAATGTATTAATGGTTTGATTCTTCACTCTGGGTTTCAAATCCGAACCCTCGATATTTTCAATCCAATCTTCTATTTGCTGTAAATGTTTCATGACTTATTTTTCTCAAAAGTAGGAGTAAGCGGGAAGCACCCTTATTTTTTTATACCAACACAAACTTATTTTATACAAAAGCCGTTATTTAAAGTATCAAATCGGTTGCAGGTTTTATTTTGTATAATTAAAATAGGGTTTTGTATAAATTAATTTCATCCTGAAATTTTTTAACCTTACTTCGCACCATTAATAATTGAGTCTTGAGAAATACGTGTTCACAGAATAATTTCATTCAGTTTTTGATTGATCCAAAATACAGGATCTACAGGCATTTGTCTATCATCCTGTATATTTTTTTGTTCTCCTACGATTCCGGAGAAATTAAAGAATACAGTGGTGAATACCATTATCTTTTAAAATGGCTGTGGATTGCCTATTTCTTAACCATGGTTTATGTCAATATGTATTTGCTGGTTCCTCGGTTTCTCTTCAAGGCAAAATACCTTACTTATATTATGAGTCTGGTTCTGTTGATTGTCATCAGTTATTTGGCCATGCGGTATTTGGTTGTAAATTATTTCGAACAATTTCGAATCGTTGAAAGAAGAGTATTTTCAAGTTTTTTCAGGGAAATGCTCGCGACAACGAATCTTCTTACCATTCTTGTTTTCTCTTCCACTTCCATAAAATTATTCCAGCAATGGGCTCGCGATACCCAACGGATCAACGAGCTTGAAAAAAACTCAATGCAACTGGAATTGAAGGAATTGAAGAATCAAATCAATCCACATTTTTTGTTCAATATGTTGAATAATGTGAATGTCTTGGTACGAAAAGACCCTGACAAGGCCTCCATGACCATCTTGAAACTTTCGGATTTCTTGCGTTATCAATTGTACGATAACAATCAGGATTCGGTATTGCTGATGTCCGAAATCCAATTCCTGAAAGATTTTATGGAATTGGAAAAAATCAGAAGGGATGAGTTTACTTTTAATTTGTCGATTGAAAACAAAAGCAGCAATGAAGAGTTGGTCTCGCAATTGGTCTTGCCTCCAAATTTATTTATCACGTTTATAGAAAATGCCATCAAGCATAGTGTGGATTTGGATAATCCTTCAAAAGTGAATATCTTATTCCAAATTTTTGATACTGAATTGGTTTTTATTTCAAGTAATACAAAACCAGAAGAACCAATTGAAATAAAGCAAAAAGGCGGACTTGGTCTTGCAAATGTAAAGCGAAGATTGGAGCTTTTATACGATAAAGATTTCGACCTGCAAATTGAAAATAAGCAACGAAATTATACCGCAACCTTAACCTTACCGATATGAACTGCTTAATAGTAGACGACGAACCATTGGCAAGAGAAGGAATGCTTTTGTTGCTTCAAGATATTCCCGGATTGAATGTCATCGGATGTTTTAACGGAGCCAAGAAAGCCAAGGAATTTATGGTTGAGAACCAAGTCGATTTGATTTTCTTGGACATCCAAATGCCCGGAATCAATGGTTTGGAATTTGCCGAATCCATATCTGAAAAAACGCTGATTATCTTCACAACAGCTTATTCGCAATATGCCTTGAAAAGCTATGAAGTTGATGCAATTGATTATCTGGTGAAACCAATTATAAGGGAACGATTGGAAAAAGCGGTGAAAAAAGCATTTTCATATAGAGAACTTTTGGCAAGCAAGGATGAAAAAAGTACGCTTGAAAGTCTTGAAACCGATTATATGCTGGTGAAATCCGACAGGAAATTTCATAAGATTTTCTTCAAGGATATTATCTATGTGGAAGGCCTGAAAGATTATGTCGTGCTTTATGTAAATGATTCCAAGATAATTACGGCGATGAATTTGAAGACCATTGCACAGCATTTGCCTGAAAATACTTTTATCAGGGTAAGTAAATCTTATCTGGTGAACAGCAGTTATATCGAGTCGTTTGACAACCATACCATATACATCAAGACCACCGAAATACCTATCGGTGAAGTGTTCCGGAAAAAGTTTCTGGAGCAATATCTGGGGAAGAATATTCCCGATAAAATGTAATATTAACCCTTTATCATCAATCAAATGAAATTAAAGTTTTTGCTTTTAACAGGATTCCTTTGCTCTTTGTCAAACGCTCAGGAAAATCAATCAGTCAAAGAAAATGCGACCAAGGCCGTGACGAATCGTTTCCCAACCACTCGACTTTTTGACTTGCAATACCAACAATACCTGCCTGCGGATTTTGATTCTGAATTGTTTGATGCTCCATTTGAGAAAGGAGAAATCCAGAACCATTATCGTTTTAGTGCAAGTGCGAATCTTCCCGTAATCATGAAGCCAAAATGGAACATCACGACTTCACTGCGTTACAGATATGAGGCTTTTGAATTGAACGATGTCGCAAATCGATTGGACAATACTATTCCAACCTACAACGAAAAATACGATTATCATTACCTTTCTGGCGCCTTGAGTTTTACTTATTTCTCGAAATTGTTCAATAAGCCATTCCTCTACAATGCCAGTCTGATTGTGGATGGAACTGAAAAAGATGCGGAACGGATCAAAGGTTTTTTCGGAGCCACCATTATTTTGAAAAAGACTGAAAGAACAACAATTGGCGTTGGCTTGATTGTTCTGGTTGATCCAACTTCGCCAGTTCCGGCCTCGCCAACCTTTATATGGGAACATCAATTCAAAGATTCTCCTTGGAAGCTTGATTTTATTTTGCCACAGCGTTTTATGTTCAAAAGAAGTTTGTTCAAGGATGGGAGACTTTCCCTTGGCACGGAACTCAACACCAACGGATTTTATACTTACGTAAATCAGCCAGGATTGGCAAAGGTATATGATTACAGGGTCTTGGAAATCAATTCGGGCTTGACTTACGAGCACAGCTTTAGCAATTCCATTATTGCAAGCTTCAGGGCAGGATTGGCAAATGTATTCAACTCCAGGGTTTCAGAAAGAGGTGAAAACACCAATGATTATATCTTTTCTTCCAAGCAAGATGGGACTGGCTATTTCAGCCTAGGCTTTTCGTTTAATCCAAACATTAAAAAGAAGAAGAAATAATCAAGCCATCTCGTCGATGAATATTTTTTTGATCAGTTCGATTTCATCTGCATAAATTGTCTTTTTCCTTGTGGCAAAGTGCAAAGTATTTTCAAGTGGCGTTTTTCCTTTCCAAATTAATTTGATTTGGCCAGATTCCAATTCTTTCTTGCATAGGAAATCCGGAATCACGGCAAGACCTTTTCCACTGCTCAGGCATCTTACGATCGAATTTAAATTGGGTACGATATAATTCGGACGAAAGTCCGGGTATTTGTTGAAATTCAACTGCCAGAATCTTCGCAGGTGTTCCATATCGCCAGTAGTGCCGTACCATTTTTGACTTTTTAGCCATATTTCTATTGCTTCAATATCATTCAATTCTTCAATGGTTTGGAATTCTTTCTCGTCTGTTTGATTTCCTCCAACAATTACAATGGTTTCCGATGAAAACGGTTGGTATTCTATACTGTTTTTCGGGACCATTTGTGGCGTGATGATAATATCCAGGATTCCTTTTTCAAGATTTTCAACCATCTCCGGATATTCTCCAAAACGGATGATTACATTGAATGGGAGGGAAGAGATATATTGTTCCAAAGTAATCTGGAAAGTTTCAAAGCACATTCCGATGCTGATGGTTGGCGTATGTTTCTCAGTACTTCGCTGGAAATTTTTTTCTGCTTCTTCTAATTTTGATAAAGCTTCAATGGTAAAATTATAAAGTACTTTTCCTCTTTCCGTAGGAACCATCTTTCTTCCCGTCCTGTCAAATAATTTGTATCCGACATAATTTTCCAAGGAACTCAGGTGCAGGCTCACGCCAGGCTGAGAAATGAACAAGACTTGTGAAGCGCCGGTCAGTGTTCCAGTCTTGTAGATTGCCTTGAAAGTACGATACCATTCCAGATTTACCATAATTTTTTCTATTATAATTCTGATGCAAAGGTATGAATTAAGTTATTTTAATAATAGCAAATCCTGATGTAAATTTGCCCTATCAAATTAAGTATAAGATCATGACAAAAATATTTATCATCAACGGAGGTCAGAAATTCGGCCATTCAGGAGGAAAATTCAACGAGACAATTGCGCAGGAAACTTTAAGTTTCTTCCAAAACAATGCTGATTTTGAAGTACGTACAACTGATGTCAATCACGAGTACAATCCGGCAGAAGAAGTAGCCAAATTTGTTTGGGCAGATGTAATTGTTTACCACACACCGATTTGGTGGTTTCAACTGCCACACGGCTTCAAGAAATACATCGATGTGGTTTTCACCGAGGGCCACGCAAAAGGAATCTACGACAGCGATGGACGTTTTTCTAAAAATCCAGCAATCAATTACGGGACTGGGGGAACTTTACAAGGCAGGAAATATTTATTGACAACTTCTTGGAATGCTCCAAAGGAAGCCTTCACATTGCCTGGAGAATTCTTCTCTGAAAAAAGTGTTGACGAAGGACCATTATTTGGGTTCCACAGGATGAATGCCTTTACAGGAATGAAGCCTTTGGAAACAATGCACTTTCACGATATCGAAAAAAACGCAGATGTTCCGAGAGATCTGGAATTGTATAAAGAGCATTTAACGAAATTGTTCTTAAACTAAATACTCATTCACTACGGCACAGATTCCAAAAATTAGCACAGATTTAGAATACCCGTAATCAGTATTACTCATTTTAATCTGCATTAAAAATTATTAAAAATGAAAATAAGCATAACTGCAATCGTAAAAAGCAAAATCGAAACGCTTCAGGAAACCAAAAATATACTGGCTGAGATGGCAGTTGATTCCAAAAAGGAGCAAGCTTGCATGCAATACGATTTACATCAAGATAAGGAAAATCCAGCCTTGTTTATATTCCACGAAATCTGGGAAAACGAGACTGGTTTGGCTTTGCACGAAACCCAATCTTATTTTCAAAACTTCAGGATAAAGGCTTCCGAACTTTTGGCAGGGCCGATTATAGTATATAAAACGAATAAAATTGTCTGAAAAACTGTATCTTAGGGTTAAAAAAATTATGAAAATCAATAAATTACTCCTGATTCTTTTTTCCTTGTTTTTTACAATAGGAATGATGGGCCAAGACAAATCCAAAAAAAGGTACATCAAAGTTCCTGAAGGCTACTTGATGGTCTTGCTTCAGGGTGACAATATTATAAAAGAGCTGGAAAATTTTGCTGCTGTGGAAAAAATCCCATCAGCCAATTTCACGGGAATGGGTTTTGTAAACATGACTTTTGGATTTTTTGATTTCAAGAAGAAGGAATTCGACCCGAAAGAATTTAAAGACATGGAGTTGGCCAGTATGAACGGTACGATTGCCTGGCAGAAAGGGAAAGTCTCCATTCATACTCATGGCGTTGTGACGGATAAGAACTTCAATGCTTTTGGTGGACATATCTTGAATGGAACTGTAGGAACGGGTTCGTTGGAGATAATGATTCTTGTTCACGACCAAACTTTGGAACGAAAATATGAAGACTATTTGGGAGCTAATGTACTTTGCATAGACAAGTGTAACTAAAAAAGCGGGCAACATTTTTAAAATGTTGCCCGCTTTTCATTTATCATCAGACTCAGAAGTATCATCTTCGGCCGTATCATCATATTTATGAAAATCATCCGTATCGTCAAAATCTTCATTCGGATCATAAGGTGAATCCTGATTAAGCAGCGGATCATCTATTTTTCTCTTTTCTTTATCATCGCTGAAAAAGAATTTATCTAAATTTTCCATGACTCTTGAGTTTTATTTGTTACCATTAAATGTAGGCTTATTGTCTACCTCATTTGGATCAGTATCTGCATCTTCATCGTTTGTCAATGATTTTCCGTCGGGTTTTCTGGAATAATCCAGATTTACTTTTGAATCAACATCTTCCGGATGATCTGTCACCTTTCCAAGAAGATCGCCCTTTTCTTTAGTGTCGTGGCTATCGGGATTTGAATTATGTCTTTCCATAGCTTTTGAATTTTAAAATTTTATAAATAACCTAGAAGATAGTAGATGATGATGAATACTATAATTGTTCCGATGCATCCGCCTCCCAATTTCTTGGCTCCCCATCCTGCAAGTATTGTTTTGAAAAAACCGTTCATATCGTTTTTGTTTTAGTTGTTTTGTTTATTGATTCTTGTCGACATTCTGGTTCTTGTCATCAAAATCCGGATTACCTTTGATTTCTTTGGAATCCAAATCGTAATTTTCATCATTTGTCAACGTTTCGTCGTGTTCTTTGTATTCCTTGTCTCTGGTAGCATTTCTGATATTGTCAGGATTGCGTTGATTGGAGTGCTGGTAGTTTTTTTGTCCGTCGTGATTCTGTCCTGCAGGATTTCCTTTCCCGCCCGAACCATTATTTAAAGTTCCCATAGCAATAGTTTTTAAAGTTATAGTTATAAAATTAAGCACTACCTATTAAAATGCCTTATGCAATTTTATCCAAATGTTATACAATTAAATTTGGCCCAACAAAAAACCTATAAGAAGCTTCTTATAGGTTTTTCAATATAATTATATGCGAATAATTTATTTAGTTGTTCAGACGTTCCAATTCATAGAAGTACTCATTTGGATCGTAATCCAAATCATAATCCATTTCATCATCGTCGTGATTATCGTTAATGCTGATGATGTTGTTCAAATCAGCGTCTAATTCATGTCCAGCGTTAAAAGAAGTGTAAATAGTTTCCATATGTTTAGTATTTTGAGGTTCATTACAAATTTCATCAAACTAGACAAGAATTACTTTACAGAGTTTTTTTAAAAAGTTATAGGATTTAAAGTAAGTTAATATTTTCCACTCAGCAGACTGCCTCCAATTGCTGATTTGGCCTCGATTCCAAGTTTCTTCATCATTTCGTAGGTTGTACAGACAGCAGCGGATGTAACTGGAATCCCGATCTCTTTTTCAATCAGATCAATTGCTTCCAAGGACGGCATTTGTACACATGCAGAAACCACCAGGACATCGATACCGGTCAGATCCAAACGCTTGTAGATTTGCAATAGATTCATCGGGTCTTGTGCCGCTACTTCTAAATTATCCGGAATCTCAAGTGCGATACTTTCCTTGACTTCAATTCCTTGGTGCTCGATATAATCGACAACCATATCGGTCAATGGTCTCATATACGGTGTAATGATGGATATTTTCTTGGCACCCAAGACTTTCAATCCATTGATCAAGGCACCGGCGGAAGTGACAATTGGGGTAGGGAAGTCGTTTGCTACAGTTTCCTGATGCAGATTCACTTCTGAAACGCAGTGATAACCGCGCCCCATACTCATAATGGCAACCAGGCAGGCATATCCCATCACGTCCACGTGGGCATCTGAAAGCTCCTGGGCACATTTCAGACTCATCGCGTCCATTGCTTCAAGCTCTTCCTTGGTTACTTTCTTCATTCGCATCCGGCTTGAATGGAAGGTAAAACGTTCCGGTAAAATGGTTTCCCTGGACCTGAAAATCGCAGGTATTTCAGTTTCCATTGTTACGTTTGAAGAGGGAACTATTTGTCCTATTCTATATTTTTTCATTTTTATACTAGATTAAATTTAACCGCAAAGACTCAAAGGATTCGCAAAGTTCACAAAGCTTTTTCTTAAAATTAAATCTCCTTAACCGTATTCACGATCGTCCCGATTCCTTCAACCGTAGCTTCCACAACATCGCCGTCCCACATCCATTCCTGTGGATTTCTTCCCGCACCAACTCCCGATGGCGTTCCTGTTGCAATGATATCTCCAGGTTCAATCGTGAAAACGGTACTTAAATCTTCTATCAAATCGTTTATGTTGAAGAGTAGAAATTTGGTATTGGAATTTTGCTTTTCAACACCATTCACTCTTAAAGACAAATTCAGATCATGCGGATTTTGAATTTCATCACTTGTAACCAGGTAGGGTCCCATTGGTGCAAATGTATCTTGTCCTTTTGAAACAATCCATTGCCCTTCGCGACGGCAATCACGTGCCGAAATATCGTTGATTACGGTATAACCAAAAACATAATCCATAGCATTTTCTTTCGCAACATATTTCCCTTTCTTCCCAATAACAACAGCCAGTTCAACTTCCCAATCCAATTGCTGGGTTAGCTTCCTGTTCAATACGATATTGGTATTGGTTGCCGTAACAGCTGTTGGTGGTTTTGAAAAGATGATTGGCTTTTGAGGCAGTTTTCCCGTAGTATCCAATGTCCTTGCGCTTTCTGCAACGTGTTCGGTATAATTCAATCCAATTCCAATGATGTTTTTTCTTGGTGTTGGAATAGGAGCGAGGATGCTAATTTCATCCATTGAATAGGAAACTTCTGCCAGGGATTCGGCATCGATTTCACTTAGCAACTCATTGATTTCAGGAATCACTTCGAGTCCCATGTCAATCAATTCAAGCATATCTGATGGTAAAGGAAAATTTACAGTTTCACCAAAATCTTCCATATCTACAACTTGATTGTTGTGCAGGAATCCTAATCTTGGCTCTGAGGTTGTCGTCTTGTAAGTAAGTAGTTTCATTATAAAATATTAAGCTTTCTTTTTTGTTATGAATTTATAAAGCGCCAGCAGGATCAAACCTGACCAAAAGACAATATTTACATAGCCAACGACAATTGCCAATTGACTGTCTTTTTCTATCAGGTAGGATCCCAGAAGGACAAAGAGCAATGCTATTCCTACTCCAAATAAAGGTTTAAAACTATTAGTATTCATAATCTTGTTGTTTTTAGTATTAATTTATTGAGCGATAATCTGATAACCGTTATTTTCAGTATAATCTTGTTCTTGATACAAGCCTAATTTTTCAATCACGGGCAAGTCATTGAAGGAGAACAGGCAAGCATCTCCCGTTTCGGATAAATTCACGTGTTCGTGCCAAGCCCAGGAAGGAATACAGAAAATATCACGTTCTTTCCAGTCGAAACGTTTCCCATCAATGATAGAATAACCTTTTCCTTTGGCGCACTGATATACAAACGAACCAGTATGCTTGTGAGCTTTACCTTTAAATCCTGCTGGCAATAATTGCATGGAGGCACCCATGGTTTGCATCACGTGGCCACCAGTCAATGGATTTGAGTAGTTCATCAATATTCCATCAAAAGGGGAAGGCTCCTTGATTCTCGAAGCTTCAACCAAGGCAGGATAGACCGATTTCCAAGCATATTTAAACAACGGGGAATATTCTTTGTCCCATTTCTGATCTGAAGGTAGCAGTCCAGATGAACCACCATAAGTAATTGGAGAATAATTAATTGGCACTTCCAAAGGTTGCTTGCCATCAAATACAGCATAATCATTTGCTTCCAACGCATTTACAAGCGGAATATCCAAACCATCTTGCCAGATGCACGTTTTTCCGTTCTCGGCAACACCGTGTTCGTGCCAGGTAGAATTGGGCGTGATCACAAAATCATTCACTTCAAAAGTAATCTTGTTGCCATCCACAACCGTATAGCCGCCTTCGCCTTCCATGATAAAGCGCAAAGCTGAAGCCTTATGGCGATGGGCCGAAGTACTTTCTCCAGGACGAGTAACCTGGATTCCGGTATACAACCAGCCAACTGCCGCCGAAACGTCTTTTCGCTTTTCGTTTACCAGATACACCACGCGGCGACCAGCTTTTTCTGGAGTCACCAGTTCAGATGATTTCAGCACCAGATCCCTCAAATCATCGTATTTCCAAAGCATTGGCACTGATGAAGTTCTCGGCTCCCAAGGCTCAATATCATTGGCAACCGTCCACAAAGCTCCAGCACCGAGAGTTTCCAGTTCTTTATAGTAAGCTTCGAGTTCCGGAGTATCTTGAACTCTCGCTCTTCCAATCACATCGTCGTTATATTTTCCTTCCATAATTTTATAGTTTAGGAGCAAATCGCTCTGGCTTTTTCAGAATGCATGTTCCCGCTTTCCGAAGTAGTTCTTGTTCTGGATCCCAGAACAAGAAGCTGCTTTCTCCAATCGGGGCTATTTGAATGATCATGGTTTTGGCAACCTTATGTATTACCTCTTGTTGAAATCCTCGTGATTGTCTATAAAAGTAATTTTTCTTGTTGGAGCAACATTCACCCTCAAATCGAAAATATCAAAACGGTTGTAATGTCCCAGGATATCGTGCATCTGTTTTGGCTGGATGCATTTTTCCAGATCAATATCCGCATATACGATTCCTTCTTCGTCAATCAGAGGCTCACCAATTACAGCTCCATTCGGGCCAATAAATCCAGAAAAAGCAGAATTTTTCCTTGTCAGCAATTCATCAACATTTGGAACATCTTCACGCAACGCATCTTTTATTTCCTGTGATATTGTTGAACAGGAAACAATTGTAAACAATTTTCCTTCAAAAGAATGCGCCGCTGCACGAATTTTAATGGCTTCTGCCATATTGTAATCGGGTGGGGCAACTGGCAACGAGATGTAATTGGCAATATGAATCAATTCGCCTTGTGCCAATAATGTGAAACGTGCCAAAGTATTCGTGTTTTCACCACAGGCCAAAGTCCCAATCGGACCAATTTCAGTGTCATATACCTTTAATGATGATCCATCTCCGCTTGTCCAGGTTAACTTTTCAGCCCAGGTTGGCACCAATTTTCTATGTTTTCCAATTACTTCACCCTTGTTGTCAATGATTAGATTCGTATTGTAGATTTCGCCATAACTGTCGCCACGTTCATTGATTCCAATCACAACGTGGCAATTGTATTCTCTAGCAGCCTCAAACAATGGCTTCATTGCTTGATCTGTAACTTTTACAGCATTTTTGTATAATTCTTCATACCATTTGCTTCCTTGTACCGGTGTCATGATCCAATTCCAATACGGGTAACCTGCAACAAATACTTCAGGGAAAGCAATAAGATTGGCGCCATTTGAAGAGGCTTCTTTTATAAATGTAATTGCTTTTTCAATAGTTTTTTCTACATTTAAAAAAACTGGAGAAGTTTGAACGGCTGCTGCTTTGAATTTTTTGAATTCCATATTGTTGTATTAAGTATTATGACAGGATGAACTTCGATATCTTTTCTTTCATTTCTTCCGAAAATGCTTCTGCTTTGATGCCGCCACGATTATCTTTAAAAGCAACATTTACCAATGTAACTTCACCTTCCAGACAAGTAATACCATCTTCATCTTCAAATTTGAAACCGCATAGTAGGGAAGCTCCACCTATATTTTTAACCCAAAGTGACTTGGTCAGGATTTCTCCCAAACGTGCGGCTTTCTTAAATTGCACCTTTAAATCAACAGTCGGAATTCCATTGGTTTCGTGGATTTTAGAGAAAGGACGTTCCAATGCTTCCTCAAACCAATCTTCTACCAGATCATTCAGCATTTCCAAGAATCTTGGATAGAAAACAATTCCGGCATAATCAACGTGTTTGAAACGTATTTTTTCTTTCTTGATAAACGGTTGGTTCATATTCTTATTTTTATCACCAGTTTGAACTGATGGATATTGTTTAACATTAAAAACTTTCTGCGGAAGCTTTCTTCCAATGTTGTAAAAACGTTTCCGGGATGGCATTTTGGTCCAATAGGCAACCATTTTCCAATTCGGGATAGGTCTCCGCAAAGGTTTGGATTTTGGTCCTGTCCACTCGCATACTCACAACGTGCCTGTCTACATCGTCTGGATGTGCTATTCCTGCCGAAGCCATCAATTCCATCGCACTTTTTACGGTTTCGTGTTGGAATCTTGCCACCCTAATGCTTTTTTCTTCAGGAACCAGTCCTTTCACCAATCTCGGATCTTGTGTCGCTACACCTGTCGGACACGTATTGGCATGACATTCCAACGCTTGGATGCAACCCAGGGCAAACATCATTCCTCGAGCAGAATTGCACAAATCAGCTCCAGTCGAAAGTGTCTTGATGATGTCGAAACCAGTAATGATCTTGCCACTGCAAATAATCTTGATCTGGTCTTTTATGCCAAAGCCTTTCAGGCAATCATAAACAAAGGCCAAAGCATCCCGAAGCGGCATTCCAACGTGGTCGGAATATTCTTGAGGAGCTGCCCCAGTTCCGCCTTCGCCACCATCTACGGTAATGAAATCCAGATAGGTTTCTGTTTGTACCATTGCCTTGCAGATGGCTATGAATTCTGATTTGTTGCCGATGCAGATTTTAATTCCGATAGGCTTTCCACCAGATCCCTTTCTCAGAAGCTTTATGAAATCCATAAGTTCAAGTGGCGTCTTGAAAGCGGAATGGGTTGGAGGCGAGATAATGTCGTGTCCTCGGCCTACCAAACGAATCGCAGCAATTTCATCGGTTACTTTTTCTTTTGGCAAGATACCTCCGTGGCCTGGTTTCGCACCTTGGGAGAATTTTATCTCAATCATTTTTACATTTTCGTATTGTGCTCTCTTGGCATAGTTTTCATAGCTAAAATTTCCGTTCTCATCCCGGCAGCTGAAATAGCCCGTCCCAATATTCCAGACGACATCACCACCTCTCAAATGATACGGAGATAGTCCGCCTTCTCCAGTATTATGATAGAAACCGCCTTGCTTGGCGCCTTCATTCAAGGCAATAATTGCATTTTTGCTTAACGAACCATAACTCATTGCACTGATGTTGTACAAGCTGGCTTCATACGGTTTTTCACATTGTGACGAACCAATTTTTACTCTCGGATTACTGTTGACGGCCGAAAAAGGAATTGCCTTTATGCTGTGATTGATCCATTGATAACCAACATCGTAGGTATCTAATTGTGTTCCGAATGGATTGGAGTCGGTTTCTTTCTTGCTTCGCTGGTATACCAGGCTTCGCTCCAATCGGTTGAAGGGTTTTCCATCCAGATCGCCTTCGACAAAATATTGGCGAACACCTGGACCTAAAGATTCCAGCAGGTACCGCATTCTTCCCACTAATGGAAAATTCCTCCTGATGGTCTTCTTTGATTGGTACATGTCGTAGAATCCCATCACGATCAACGGCAGGAATATCAATAGGAGGAAAGAAGACTTCCAATTGATATACGTCATGATGGCTATGATGGCCAACGATGTTATGCTAAAAACAACAAATACTTTTCTCATTTCCTTATTCTTGAATCACAAAATACAAATGTGCTAAAATTACGCTTTATTCTTCAATTTAAAGCGTTGGATCTTGCCTGTTTCCGTTTTCGGAAGACTTTCAATAAAATGTATTTCCCTCGGATATTTGTATGGAGCGGCCACTTCCTTGAACCAGTCTTGAATGTGTTTGGCAAACTCCTGATTTGCTTTTGCTTGGTCCTTCAAAACAATATAGGCACAGACCAGCATTCCTCTTTCTTCATTTGGCAAACCTACAACGGCACATTCTGCAATGTCATCGTGTGTCAGTAATACGCTTTCGACTTCAATTGCCGCAATGTTATAACCCGATGAAATGATCATGTCGTCGCCACGGGCTACAAACCAGAAATAGCCGTCTTCATCCTTGCGGAAAATATCGCCGGTAATGTTCCATTTGTTTTGGACGTATTCTTTTTGCTTGTCGGTAGAATTCAAATATTTGCAACCTGTAATCCCTCTCACGGCCAATCTTCCAGGTTCGTTAGTTGCAACTTCATTTCCTTTTTTGTCTACAATCTTGGCTTCGTAGCCTCGAATCGGCAGACCTGTGGCACCTTTTCGCATATTTTCCTCGGTAGAGGAAATAAAAATATGAAGAATTTCGGTAGAACCGATGCCGTCGATGATTTTTAATCCTGTGGCTTCGTACCAATCTTCCCAAACCTTTAAAGGCAAGGCTTCTCCGGCAGAAACACATTTCCGCAATGATGAGATATCAAATTCCTTTACTTTTGACGTGATGATCCTCCAAGCGGTTGGTGCCGTGAAACAAATGGTGATCCTATATTCTTCGATCGCCTTCAGCAAAAGTTCTGGTGATGGTTTTTCAATTAAAAAAGTAGAAGCCCCATAGTAAAACGGGAATAAAACCAAGCCTCCCAAACCAAAGGTAAATCCTAAGGGCGGACTTCCTGTAAATATATCAGAAGATACAGGTTGCAATGAGTATTTTGGAAAAGCTTCACAAATCAATAAGATATCCTTGTGATAATGTGAGGTCATCTTGGGTTTCCCTGTAGTTCCAGAAGTAAATCCTATAAGACAGATGAAAGTTGAAAGTGTATGATAATTATGAAAAGTTACAGGTTTTGAAGCCATCAATTTTTCCAGATCTGATGGATTTTTATTGGAACCATCATAGGTGCAAACGCTTTTCAGGAATGGAGATCTTACAAGATTCATTTCGTCGCACAATCTGATATCGCAAAAAACGTGTGATATTTCGGCACTTTCAATCATTACCGACAATTCCTTTTCCCTTAAGAGAGGCATTGTCGCCACTACGATCCCACCTGCTTTTACTATCGCAAACCAGCAAGCTACAAACATCGGATTGTTAGCCGAACGGATCAAAACGCGGTTTCCTGAAACAAACCCTAAATTGTCAACGAGGACGTGGGCAATCTGATTGGATTTTTCATATAATTCCTGAAAAGTCCATTTCTCGGTAAAGGTTTGGATTGCAATTGTATTTCCACGACCTTCCTTGATGTGATCATCGAGCAATTTATCGACACAATTAAGATTTTCAGGGAATTCAAAATCAGGATGATTCCAGATGTAATCAGGCTGCAAATCCTCTGAAGGCAAATGAAAATGGGCAAAATTATCTTCGTAGTGTTTCATTTTTTTAGTTGGTGAGTTACCAAGTAACTGGGTTTGCTATTCGATATCATTCTGATGTTTTACTGATAGGCAAGGTTCAGCATACGCCAAAATTCCTTTTTCTACATATTCTTCCAACAAATCAATAATCGTTTTATAATTAATCTTTTCAACAATTTCCAATGAAAAAAAGCTGTCATTTAAACCTTCTGAAAGGCATTCAAGTTGTTTTAATTCCTCTCTAACAATCTCTTTGTCAGTTTTTCCATCCATTATCATAACTTGAACAATAGAGTTTCCAGAGTGTTCAACTATTCCTTTAAAAACTAAACTTTCTTTATTACTGTCATATTCAGCATAGAAAATATCATCAGTAGCAATTAAAGGTCCATAAAACGGAATGCTATCCAATCTGTATAATCCTTTTTCTGTATCAATAACATCTGACCACATTGTTTCAACAACTTCTTCTTCAAGGACGTCACTATAATATCTAAATAAAACCTTTACGAAATTAGATTCCATTATTTATGCGATTCAGGTTTCAATGCTTTCTTCATTCCTTCGACCATCTTCCGTTCTCCGGCTTTCATTGGATAAAAATGAGGAAGTGCGATTTTATATTGAACTGGAACGTCGTTGCTTTCAAATTGCTCATAAGCTTGGGCATTTCGAACAAAATTAGGTTCCAGGAGCAATGTTTTTCCCAATGCCACCAAATCGGCACGACCATTTAATAATATGGTGTTGATTTGGTCAATGTCTTGAATATATCCTGCCGTAATGGTTGGAATATTTACTGTATTCCTGATGGCTTCAGAAAAAGGGGTCTGCCACATTCTGCCAATCTCGGGTTTCTGATGTGAAACCGTATTTCCTGTCGATACATTTATAATATCGGCTCCCGCATCTTTAAACGCTTCTGCAATTGCGAAGACGTCTTCTTCTGTTATTCCGTTTGCAGCCCAGTCTGAAGCTGAAATTCTTACCGACATTGGTTTATCCTGATTGAAAACCTTTCTCATTTCGGAGAAAACTCTTAATGGGAATTTCAATCTGTTTTCGATGCTTCCGCCAAATTCATCTGTACGGATGTTGGTCAGAGGTGATAAGAAAGAGGCCAGCAAATAACCGTGATGCGATTGCAATTCAACCATGTCAAAACCTGCTTCGTCTGCATTATTTACGGCTTGGACAAATTGGGAAACTATTTCATCCATTTCCGAAAGGGTCATTTCCTTCGGAACGGACAATTTTTCATTGAAAGCAATTGGCGAAGCTGAAATCAGATCCCAGCTGTTTTCCAACGGTTCATTTGTTCCTTCCCAAGGTTTTTTTATGCTTCCTTTTCGCCCTGAATGCCCCAGTTGAATACCTATTTTTGCAGCAGTATTTTTATGTATGAAATCGACTATTTTTTTCCATTCAACTATTTGTTCTTTAGTATATATGCCTGCACAACCTGAAGTAATTCTTCCTGTTTCTGAAACAGCGGTCATTTCGGTCAGAATCAATCCCAATCCTCCTATTGCTCGGTTCGCATAATGGGTAAAATGCCAGTCGTTTATAATTCCATCTTCGGCAGAATATTGGCCCATCGGAGCCATCACGATCCTGTTTTGGAGTTCCATTTTTCGCAATGAAAAAGGAGTGAAGGCAGCTGGTATTTTTAAATTTTCAACTCCACGTTTTGTATTGAATTCATTCAAGACCTTTTCAGGGAATGATCTGTCGCGAAGGGCAAGGTTTTCAAAAGTCACTTTCTTGGCACGTGTCATCACGCCAAAGGCAAATTGATAGAAATCGTTCTTGATATGGCGGTCCATATTTTCGAACCACTCCAGCGATACATTGGCCGCGTGCTGGATCATTTCTACTCGGTTTCGACGTAACTGCTCGTATTTGGCGAAAGCCTTTTCCTTATCCGCTCCAAATGCCACGATTGAATCGGACAAAGCGATGGCACATTCCATTGCAAGTTTTGTCCCTGAACCAATAGAATAATGAGCAGTAGCCTTGGCATCTCCCAAGAGAACAATATTGTCCTTATGCCAGACATCATTGGTGATTGCAGGAAATTCACGCCAATGGGAACGGTTTGAAATCAGTCCATGGCCGTCAAGTTCTTCAGCAAATATTTTAGAAATCCTTGCAATCGTATCTTCTTCGTTTGTGGTTTGAAAACCAGCATTTTTCCAGGTTTGCGGACTGCATTCAAAAATCCAAGTACTCATTCCTTTCTGGTATTGATAGGAATGGGCCACGAATGTTCCGTAAGGCGTTGTCCTGAAAAAATAGGTAAATGCATCGAGTGGTTTTGTAGAACCCAGCCAAACAAATTTATTTTTCTTCAATTCGATTTTACTTCCGAAATCAGAAGCAAATTTATCTCGGATGGCACTGTTGATGCCATCGCAGGCCACGATATAATCTGAATCTTTGAACTGATTCAAATCGTCAACGTTATGCTCGAAATGTAGATTCACGCCTTCTTCCCGGCATCTTTGCTGCAATAATTGAAGCAACGTCTTTCGGGAACAGCCACAGAAGCCGTTTCCGGAAACATTTACGGTTTCGCCATCTCGTGCCACGACGATATCATCCCAATAGGCAAATTCACTCCTGATCAGATCATACGATTTTGTATCCCGGGTTAAAAATTCGCCCAGAGTTTCATCTGAAAATACTACACCGAAGCCAAAACTATCGTCGGCCTTATTGCGTTCGTACACATCAATCTGGTAATCGGGTAATGCTTTTTTGGTAAGTATGGAAAAGTAAAGTCCGCCCGGACCTCCACCTATGACTGTAATTTTCATCTTAATTTCTTTTGATGGAGAAAACTTCTCCTAATTTTGAATACCCCGAACCTGCAAGTCTTGAGATTGGGGCATAGGTTTCCATATTGATCTTGAAATCATCCAGCAGGACACTTTCATCAAGATGGAACATCACTACTTTTCCGACCATTATGGTTTGTCCGCCAAATCGGCTGTTTTCAAGTGTATAATGATGTACAAGTTCGCATTCCATAGTGATGAGACATTCCTTGACGCGTGGCGGTTTCACTTTTATAGAAGCAATCGGAGTGACACCTGCATGGTCAAATTCGCTTTCGAGAGATGGAATCGAATGCGACGTCATGTTCATCTGTTCTGCCAATTCTTCGGTTACCATATTCACAACAAATTGTTTCGTTGCCAAAACATTGCTCAAGGTATCCCTGTTGGCTTTTGGAGAACCAGAAGCAGAGAACATCACGTGAGGCGGGTCGTCGCCAACGGCATTAAAGAAAGAGAAAGGGGCGAGGTTGAGTATTCCATCTTCGCTGATGGACGATATCCAGCCGATAGGACGTGGAATCACAGCACCGGTAAGCAGCTTGTAAATGGCTTTTTGATCCAGCTCGTCAGGATTTAATTCCATATTGTTTGTTGTTTGTACAAATAAAAGAAAATTTTATGAATCATTTTTAATGATTTTTGTTATTTGTAGCATAAAAAATAAGGAATGTTTATTTTTATTATTTGATTGACAACTTCCAATACTCTTACGTATAAATACCTGTTTTTATACAGTTCTTTTGATTTTAAGATTTAATAGCATTATTTTGTTACTGATTTCACCAAAAAATTAATCAAAAACAATTAAAACCTATGTTACAAAATACAATTGCTTTAAATGTGGCCCAACTGTGGACTGAAAGATGGAATAAGAATTTGAATGTTTTAAAAGGAATAAAAGCTTTTAAGATCCTGGGATCAAATGTAACCTCAATAATGAAACAACCTGGAACGGTCGATGTGCGAGTTTATATGGGAATAAAGGACGACGGGAAGCCAACATTGATTATTGTAGGTGTTGATGCAAAGGGAGATGATATGATTGATCCCGATAATGGGTATCATATCTATGATTTTTCAGAGCCTTGTCCAAGCAATTGCAATAATGCCCCATCACACATTAACCGCCCTTAACAATCTATCGTGTCAAAATATATTGCTGATTTCAATTATTTATTGATGTTGATCAATCTTGTCTTGTTGCTGTCCCAATTTAAGAGATACAACAAGGCACTGCGGATTTTTACATTTTATATGCTTGTCATTGCTGTTGTCCAGCTGACGACAAGGTATTATAGCAGGAATGGTCTCAACAATTTATTCTTGTCGCATTTTTATTTTGTCTCCCAATTTGTAATCCTTAGTTTTTTTTACAGGACGATTTTACCCGTTGTTTCACAAAAAAGAGGCGTTACAGCGGGTTTGATTTTATGTTTCACGATTTTAGGAATTCAATATTATCTTGATCCATCGCTTTTTTATACGTTCAACCTACTGGAAATCTTTATTACTTCATTCCTGATCTTGATATACAGCTTGTTTCATTTTTATAATATCCTGACGGAAAGCAAGCAATATTATTATCTGAATACCGGCATTTTCATCTACATCTTTGGAAGTACGGTGCTTTTCATGTCTGGTGACATATTGAGTACGATTGACAGATCCTATGGCCAGGTCATCTATGCGCTGAATGGATTGCTTTATATTGTCTATCAAGTATTCATTTTCATTGAATGGAGAAGGATCAGAAAAGGAAATTAAAAGCGCTGTAAACTGAAAGTTGCAGGTCGTTGCCATATCCATAAAATTTATATCTTTAACATTTATAAATTCCTTTAGCACAACAATGGAGGCTATCCCAAACGCAGAACAATTTATTGAGGCAGTCGTCTATACATTTATGGCTTTTGTGTTGATGGCATTGTCACTGTTGCTATTTTTCTATTTTTCCAGAAAGAAGATACTCCAGAAAGAATTGGAAAAAAAAGACCTGGAACTGAAACACCAGCTAAAACTCTTGGAAGCTACCTTGCTGACACAGGAACAAGAACGCCAGCGCATCGCAAGGGATCTTCACGATGACATCAGTTCCAAGTTGAACATTATCTCCTTGAATGCTCATTTGCTGACAAGCAAGAATCTTCCAGAAAAGGATTTTGATGAAATCAGTTCAAATATAATTGCTGTAACAGGACAAGTCCTAGAAAACTCCAGACGTATTGCGCATGACCTGTTGCCTCCAATTCTTGATAATTTCGGACTTCATGCCGCACTTGAGGAACTTTGTCATTCCAATTGCCATGGCGACATCATGAAAGTCACCTATAACAATTCAAAGGAACAGGTGGCTTTTGAAAGAATTGACTCAAAAGGACACCTGCATGTTTTCAGGATCATCCAGGAGCTCATCAATAATTCCATCAAGCACGGAAGGGCTTCACAAATCAGGATTGAAGTCAAAAATGTAAATAATATCTGCCACATCCATTATTCGGATAACGGAATTGGTTTCAATATAAAAGAAGCCGAAGCGAGAAACGGCATCGGAATGAAAAACATAAGAAGCAGGACCGCCTTTTTGAATGGAAAATTTGAAATCAAGAGTAACAAGAACGAAGGTATAACAGCTAAATTATCATTCTGATGCCCGAAAAGATCCAGATTGTAGTGGTAGACGATGAAGTCCTTTTTAGGAAGGGCATTGTTTTCCTGCTTCAAAGAGAAAATCATATCAACATCATGCACGAGGCTGGAGATGGAGAAGAACTCATAAAATATCTCCGAACTGCCCAATCGCTTCCTGAAATCATCTTGATTGACATCAACATGCCAAATGTAAATGGTGTTGAAGCGACCAAGACAATCAGAAAAGACTTTCCAGAAATCAAGATCATAGCACTTACAAGCTATCATACACCTTTGTTTATTGCCAATATGATACAGGAAGGAGCTGCTTCCTATATCATAAAAAATGCACATCCAGATGAAATGGTCAAGACAATCAATGAAGTTGCAGAAAAGGGCTTCTATTACAACGAAAATGTCCTTCAGGTCTTGAGCGACAATTTTTCTCCCAATAAAAAAATCCTGAACATTCTCAGCAATGACTTTCTTTCAACCCGTGAAAGAGTAATACTGGAACTGATCTGCCTTCAATGCAGCACGGCTGAAATTGCAGAAAAGATTTTCTTGAGTCCACGAACCGTAGAGGGATATCGCAACACCCTGCTTTTGAAGACCCAGACAAAAAATGTTGCAGGTTTGGTGGTTTTTGCTCTTCAAAACAAAATTATAAATCTTTGATCCTTAATAGTTAGTTTTTTGTTTTTTGCAAGTTTTTGAAAAAACCGTATTTATACGTATTGTGAATATCAATACTTTAACCGAAATTTACGTCAGCAAAATACCCCATTAGCTAACTAAAAAAGATTTATCATGATTACATTATTATTTTCAGGACGAAGTGCTTCTATAATGAAGGCCGTCGAAAAAGCAAATGAAATCCTTGCAAGCGATACTTTTTATGAAACGATAGCAGCGCTTCCGCAAATGTCAAACACCACGCTATCATCACCAGAAATCGCAAAAATCCTAAAGAAAACCGACCAGAAGATTACAATTCATACTTATTGGAATCCATTTGGCGCACCAACAAAAACCCTTAATTCTTACAGGTTTGAAGTTAATAGGAGAAAAATAAGCAGTGTGACGGCCTATGCAGTAAATACGCTCATAAATGAAACCATCCACGTTATAGCCTTGCTTGGAAATCAGATCAACTTTTCCAATTCTGAACATTATCATGAAGAAGAAGAAAATGCATTTCCCTGGAGGATAGGAGAAATTGCGGAAATCATCAGCCGCAAGACAAAGCGATATGCCTAATGAATGATGCATGTCTTAAAAATGAGTTTTTAGAATCTAGTTTGTTATAGTTAAGGCCAGCTTCCTAAAGGCTGCACCTTGTCAAAGCCGTTACGTTTGTAGCGGCTTTTTTATTTTCAAGAAAGCCTTTGTGAATTGGAAGTAATCCAAACAAATCCCATATCTCTCCATAATCATTTTCAAATGACTACCTTCACAAATCTCAAGAGAAAACCCCAAGTTCTTTTATAATAAAGAGGCAATTCAGTTATGAATATAAAAAAAGACCCTGTCAAACCAGTTCCAACTCAGCAGGATTTTCCAATAATAGGTGTTGGTGCATCAGCTGGTGGTCTTGAGGCATTCAAGCAGTTTTTAAGTGCCATAACTGACGATTCTGGTATGGCCTATGTCTTCGTGCAACATCTTGACCCTAATCACGACAGCATACTTCCGGAAATACTTTCACGTTTTACCAATTTGCCAGTAATGGAGATTACAGATGATATTCATCTTGCGCCGAACCACGTATATGTAATTCCTGAAAATAAGATACTCACCTCGATTGACGGCGTTCTTAAGCTTGAATCTCGTGAAAAGCAAAAATCAGCTCCTACAATTGACATCTTTTTTAGTTCGTTGGCCGAAGTGCACCTTAATCTTTCGGCTGGAGTCATACTTTCTGGAATGGGATCTGATGGAACAATTGGCTTGAAATCTATCAAGGAACATGGCGGGTTTACATTTGCACAAGACCAGACCGCGACTTATAATGAAATGCCTCAAAGTGCAATCAATGCACAAACGGCAGATTTTGTTTTGGCTCCCTCTGAAATTCCTGCAAAATTATTAGAAGTGATGCTGCTAAAGGATTTCAAGATTTTAAAGCCAAGCAATAGCACGGAGGAAGAAATTTTCCAAGAAATCATCTTGCTTTTGCATAATTACAGTGGCGTAGACTTTACATACTACAAGCAAACAACTATCCGACGGAGGATTGCCAGAAGGATGGCGATGAGCAAGACCAGAAGCCTGAAAGAGTATTTGCTATTCTTGAAAGGGGATAAATCGGCTCCGGAAGCTTTATTCAACGATTTGTTGATTCCCGTTACTACTTTTTTCAGGGATCCGAAGATCATTAGCGGCCTCAAGAATATAGTTTTTCCTGAACTGGTAAACAGGCAATCCAATTCAAATTCAATAAGAGTCTGGGTAGCCGGATGTTCTACCGGGGAAGAAGCCTATTCATTTGCAATCCTGTTAAATGAATTTTTGGGAGAGAATACCAACGGTATTGAAATTCAAATTTTTGCATCCGATATATCAGAACTTTCAATTGCAAAGGCAAGGATTGGATTTTATAATGATACGCAGGTGGCAAATATCTCTGAACTATTCCTGAAAAAATATTTCACCAAAAAGAATTCCGGTTATCAAATCAACAGGCAGATTCGCGACAAATGTATCTTTGCCGTTCATAATTTCCTGAAAGATCCGCCATTCGCCAAAATGGATATTATTACCTGTCAGAATGTATTGATCTATATGAATACCTTCTTGCAAAAAAAGGCATTGACCACTTTTCATTATGCACTTTCCAACGAAGGTTTTCTGCTACTTGGCAAATCAGAAACTACAGCTCCCGCAAAAGATTTTTTTACCCCCTTGGAAAAATCTGGAAAAATTTATACAAGAAAACCCGTTACGGGACGATTTATTCATCAGGCTATAAAAACCAAGGAAGAATTGAAAACAGAAACAAACCTAAAGAAGTCAAGGCAGGAAACCTTGAAGACAGATTTCATCAAAAGTGCCGAAAGAATGTTGTTGTCCGCCTTTACGCCAGCGAGTGTCGTGATAAACGAACATTTGGATGTGGTGCACATCAATGGAAACATTTCACCTTTTATTGAGATATTGCCCGGAAAGCCAACATTTAATATTTTAAAAATAGCAAGGCAAGGTTTAAGTTTTGAATTGAGAAATGCCATCCACAAGGCAAAGGAATCAAACACCCAGACTTTGAAAGAAGGCATCCAAGTAGTATTGAACGGAACAAACATCCAAGTGACCATTGAGGTCAGGCCCCTGATAGATACAATTGAAACATACTTTCTTGTTATTTTTTATAATACGCCCATTCAGAAAACCGAAGCTAATTTAAGTGGATTGACGCAACAAGAGATAAACAATGATGTCAATCTAAAACGGATTGCTTTGCTGGAAAAAGAGCTTGCCCAAACTCACGCAGATATGAATGCGATTGCTGAAACACAGGAAGCCTTCAACGAAGAACTGCAAAGCACAAATGAGGAATTATTGAGCAGCAGTGAGGAATTGCAAAGTCTTAATGAAGAGCTTGAGACCTCAAAAGAAGAACTCCAATCCAGTAACGAAGAACTGATCATCATCAACGATGAGCTTTTGAACAAGCAAGACCAGATCAATATTTCCAGGAATTATACTGAAGCAATCGTGGCTACTCTGCGAGAACCAATTGTAGTTCTCGACACAAAGCTTCGCATCAAGAACATCAATAGGGCTTTTTCCAAAAAGTATAATATTACCAAGCAGGAAGCAGAAGGAAAATTAATTTATGAGATCCAGAATCATCTTTTTGACAATGCCCCGATGCGCTCGATGCTTGAGAAAATATTGCCCGAGAAAATGCAATTGGACGATTACCAGATTGCTGTAAACCTTCAGCCTTATGGAGAAAGCATAATGCTCCTGAATGCCAAACAGGTAACCAATGAAGAAAGCAAGGAACAACTGATTCTCCTTGCTATTGAAGATATAACAGAAAGGAAAAATATTGAACGAAGGCTGCAGACACTTTCGGATGGATTTGAAACCAAGATCAAGGAACGTACAGCCGAACTCTTGACTTCCAATAATGAATTGGGAAATTCCGTGAAAGAGCTGCACCAGGCCAATATAAAACTACAGCAGTTTGCTTATATAGCGAGTCATGATTTACAAGAACCTTTGAGAAAAATCCTGATGTTTGTGAGCGTCTTACAAAGCAACATTGATGATTTGCCTCCAAATGCAGTTGGCATATTGACCAAGATCAGTAATTCTTCCCACAGGATGAAAACCCTTATAAGCGACTTGTTGGCTTATTCTTATCTGAGCAACGATGATGCGTTGTTTGTTACAACCGATCTTAACGAGGTTCTTAAAAACATATTGACCGATTTTGAATTGCTGATCCATCAAAAAAAGGTAAAGATTCAAAGTGGCATCCTGCCTATTGTAAAGGGAATTCCATTGCAGATGAATCAGTTATTTTACAATCTCATCAGCAATGCCTTGAAATTTTCTGGAACAGAGGATTCATTCATACACATCACCTCTAAAAAATTAACAGCGAAGCAAGTCGAGAATTATCCGGTTCTTAAACAAGAACTTTCCTATTACGAAATCATTTTTGCCGATAACGGCATCGGCTTCGAACAGCAATATGAACGACAGATCTTTACGATCTTCAGAAGATTGCACAGTAATGAAGCTTATGTAGGAACCGGGATCGGATTGGCCATCAGCCATAAGATAATTGAAAATCACGGAGGACATATCTTTGCGGTATCCGAAAAAGAAAAGGGAGCTTCCTTTCATATAATTCTTCCTATTATCCAATAGATGGTAATTATAAATTTAGAAAAAGCAATCACATTTTGAAGATGCAAGGGCAATATTATGCAGCTGACTTGAATATTGCTGATTCACAATAGTGGTGAATTAGGAAACTTTTAGCAATTTACTTCAATTGATTGTTAAAATTTAATTGTAATTTAGAACTACAAAGTCTTTTTGAGATTAATTATTCCTAACACAAACATCATTTTCCGTATGAGATTATCCATTGAAAGAAAAGAAGTAAAAGTATATCCCGACCCGAAACGAGTTATTGCACGGTATTTTTTTAACGGCGAAGAAAGAGCCTTGTTCTTGTTGGGCAAGATTCTAGAAATGAGCAATGAAGAGGTGTTTGCTATTGTGTCGCCATTGCTTCAGGATTTTTCCAAAAGACATCGGAACATTACCAAGAAATTATTGAAGCATTGCGAAAAAGTAAAGCATTGCATTGAGAAGATTGGTGTCGATTTTGATCAGATGAATATTTATACCAAATATTTGATAGGTGCCTATTTTACTCACGAATATTCTATTGAATCAGCTGCCTTTTTTAATCCGTCTATTATTTTGGATCCGGACCAAAGTCATCTTGAAGACGGACAATCCCGATTAATCATAAGTTTCAGGGCCGTCGGTGAAGGGCATATTTCTTCAGTGGTTTTCCGCCGGGCAATGATTGACAAGAATAATAACATAATAGTAATTCCTGCCGGAAACTATGTAGATGAAGCAGAAAAGATGCACCAGATGATCTATCAAAAGAGCCTTTTCTTGAAAAAAGGGGAAGAAGCAGATATCAATGGAGATTTCTTAAAAGATGTAGATGAAAAGCTTCCAGAACGTTTTGATTATGAAAGTTTAAAGAAATTAGTCCTGGAGGCCAAGGAACAAACCAAGGACGAAAGAACCATCAAGCAATACAATCAGATCCTGTCACTTTCCGATAGCTATAGAAAAATCAGCTTTTCAAGAGATACTGATATAAGCGACAGGGTTATTTTCCCAATATCGGACTTTGAAAGCAAAGGTATTGAAGATGCCAGATTCGTCAAGTTTACCAAAGAAAATGGCCAGACGGTTTACTACGCCACTTATACTGCTTACGACGGCGTCCACATTATGCCAAAATTATTGCAGACGAACGATTTTTATGATTTTAAAACTTCTCCCTTGAATGGGGACGGAGCGAAGAATAAGAACCTGGCGCTGTTTCCCAGAAAAATCAATGGCAAGTTTGTAATGATGTCGCGTATTGACGGCTGGAACAATTACCTCATGTATTCCGACAATATCAATGTCTGGGACGATCCCATAAAAATCCAAAGCCCGCTCTATCCTTGGGAATTGGTTCAAATTGGGAATTGTGGTTCGCCAATTGAAACCGAACACGGCTGGCTGGTCATGACGCATGCGGTTGGACCAATGAGACGCTATTGCATAGGTGCTTCGTTGTTGGACTTGGAACATCCAGAAAAAGAAATCGGCAGGCTGAAAGAACCGTTGATCATGCCAAATCCAGATGAACGGGAAGGTTATGTTCCCAATGTTGTCTATTCTTGCGGTTCAATTATTCATAACGGAGAATTGATAATTCCTTACGGATTATCGGATCATAGTTCTGGTTTTGCAAGTGTAAACCTTGATTTGTTGTTGACAAGGTTGATGAATGGTGGTTAAATTATATTTCTAGCAATATTAAAACTCGTTGTATTTGATTAAAAATATTTTTGTTTAATCCAAGGTGATTATTTAGTAAGCGGACAGGAAGGATAATTTCTGTCCGTTTTTTTATTTTAAAAGCAAACTTTATTGTTTCAATAAAAAATTACCATTAAAATTAAGTGCTGCATAAAAATACCGAACATTTTTTACACTTTTCTTTTTTATATATTTGCTAAAATAGTATATTTATGCAAAATTTATATATATGGAGATTTTAGCGTGTCCCAAATGCCAGGATAACCACATAGTAAAAAGTGGTGTGATCAAAGACAGGCAAAGGTATTTATGCAAAAAATGCAACTATTTTTTCACAGTCAACAAGATTGGTAAAAAGATAGACAATTACTATGTAACCAAAGCCTTGCAACTTTATTTGGAAGGTCTGAGTTTTCGCGAAATTGAACGCATCATCGGCGTTTCTCATGTTACCGTAAGCAATTGGATCAAGGAATTCAACATCAAGAAACCAGCACAGGCAGATTATCATCCTACTTATAAGATTTTCAATCATTTGGAACTAGTAGAATACCTTAAAAACAAAGAACAATTATCGGGTGCAGGTATGATTATAACAGAACTCGGTGATAAATTTATGCTGATAAAATGGGAACGCTTCAAGGATTAACTATATCACTTTACAGCTATATATATTTAAATTTTCCTACAACGATATAATTATGCAATTTGGTACTGTCGAAAGACATTAACCCGTTAACCAAAAAGCATTATGAAACGAATTTATCTGATGGCAGCCTTGGTCTGCTTTACAGCGAAAGCTTTCTCGCAAGGTTCACCTGATTACGGTTCAGGAATGAAGTTTAACTTAAAGGAAGATGGCTCCAAGTACCTTCGGGTTTTGGCTTGGAACCAAGTCTGGTTACGTTCTACAGAAATGAACCCCGGCACAATGATCAATGGTGAAGAAGCTTCTTCAAGCACCGATTTTGGAAACAGACGACTCAGAATCCTTTTGCATGCCCAACTCTCTCCCCGTTATATGATCGTGACGCATTTCGGAATCAACAATCAAACTTTTACAAATGGTGGTGCTGCCGGAACTACAGGAACAGGCGGTTATGGACAAGGTAAAAAACCAGGAATGTTTTTTCACGATGCCTGGAACGAATATGCCTTGGTACTTCCGCAAGCAGATAAAAAATTCAGCCTTTCAGTCGGAGGTGGCTTGCATTATTATATGGGACTTTCGCGTATGACGATGTCTTCAACTTTGAATTACTTGGCTATTGATGCACCAATATTCAACTGGCCATTGATTGAAAACTCCGACCAATTTGCCCGTCAAGGCGGATTATTTGCTAAAGGAAAATATGGAAAATTTGAATATCGGGTGAGCTACAACAAACCTTTTGCTACCAATTTGGCTCCAACAGATGTCCCTTCTGCGGATTTGGCCGTTGCGGTTGACAATAGCGGAAACACGAAATGGTCGAAAGCAGGTTATTTTGAATACCAGTTTTTAGATGTGGAATCCAATTTACTTCCTTATAAGGTTGGTTCGTATCTTGGAACCAAGAAAGTTTTCAACGTCGGTGCAGGTTTTTATAATGCACCAGACGCAACAAGGACTTCTGTTGCCGGAAATGTTGACAAGCACGATATCACTTTGCTTTCTGCTGATATTTTTGTTGACATGCCAATCGGGAAGCCCGAAAAGAAAATGGCCATAACAGCTTACAGTGTTTTCTACGATTATGATTTCGGTCCAAATTATTTAAGAAATCTGGGCATTATGAACGTTGGAGCTCCAAATCCTGATTTCGCCGGAGCTACTGCTCTGGCTGGAGCCGGAAACCTTCAACCAACAATCGGATCAGGAAACATCTGGTATACCCAAGCTGGAGTCTTGCTTCCAACTTCCCAGGAAAAGCCTAAAGTCAGGATCCAGCCTTATGGAGCTTACACGTATAAAAACTTCGAGGCTTTGGAAGCTTCAAGCAGTCAGTTCGATATTGGGGCGAATTTCTTCATAGACGGTCATCATGCCAAAATCACGACACAATATTCAACACGACCAGTTTATACCGCTCCTGATACCAAGACATCAAAAGGAGAATTCACACTTCAATTGCAAATTTATCTATAAAATTAAAAACAAAATTATATGAGTACAACATCTACAAAGGGAATCTGGAAAGTCATCACCGCTTCCTCACTCGGAACACTGATAGAATGGTATGATTTCTATATCTTCGGAAGTTTGGCCGTGGTCATTTCTACCAAATTTTTCCCAGCCGATAATCCAACTGCGGCATTCTTATCTACATTGGCAACTTTTGCTGCAGGTTTCGTGGTTCGACCATTTGGCGCCTTGTTCTTCGGAAGATTGGGCGATCTGATCGGAAGAAAATACACTTTCATGGTAACGCTCTTATTGATGGGAGGGGCAACTTTCCTTATCGGTTGCGTTCCTGCCTACGAAACCATTGGTTTTATGGCACCCCTTTTAGTTTTGATTCTAAGATTGCTACAAGGTCTGGCTCTTGGTGGAGAATATGGCGGTGCTGCAACCTATGTGGCAGAACACGCACCATTGGGAGAACGTGGTTATTGGACTTCCTGGATTCAAACCACTGCGACTTTCGGTTTGTTCATTTCGCTTATGGTAATCCTTCTGACAAGAAGTGTACTGACTCCCGAACAATTTGACGAATGGGGATGGAGGGTGCCGTTCTGGGTATCCATCCTGATGGTCTTCGTATCATACATCATCAGAAAGAAAATGGACGAGTCGCCTGTTTTCGCTAAAGCTAAAGCTGAAGGAAAAACCAGTACAAATCCGTTAAAGGAAAGTTTTGGAAACAAATACAACTTGAAATTTGTCTTGCTTGCCTTGTTTGGTGCTGCAATGGGACAAGGTGTTGTTTGGTATACCGGACAATTCTATGCAATGAGTTTCCTTAAAACTGTAATGTTTGTCGATTCTTCCCAAGCCGATGGATTATTAGGTTTGGCATTATTATTCGGAACACCCTTCTTTTTGTTCTTTGGATGGTTGAGTGATAAAGTGGGCAGAAAAGTAATCATGATGGGAGGGATGCTTCTTGCCATCTTGCTTTACCGGCCAATCTACAAGGCAATGTATCAAACTACAGATGTCAGCCTTAAAACAGAAATCGTAGAGAATGCAAAATTGGTAGCGCTTACAAAAGAGAACAGCCATCAACAACTGGATTCTATCTACACTGCTACAAAAGAATTCACGGATGGAACAAAATGGCAACAGGTTAAAACGCTTCATTTGGAAAATGGAAATCCAATTCTAGACGAAAAAGGAGTGGCCAAATCGGATACAAAAACAACCGTTACCATAACTTCATCCGACAGGTGGTCGTTAATCTGGTTGATTTTCATTCAAGTAATTTTTGTAACGATGGTTTACGGCCCGATTGCAGCATTCTTGGTAGAAATGTTCCCTGTAAAGATCAGATATACGTCAATGTCCTTGCCCTATCATATCGGAAATGGTATCTTCGGTGGACTTCTTCCTGCAATTTCAACCTATTTCGTTACGAATGCGAAGGAAGGTGGAAATCCAGAATTCTATCTCGAAGGTTTGTGGTATCCGATTGTAATTGCAGCCATAAGTTTCTCCATAGGAATGGTTTATTTGAAAAGAAAAAATAATATTGAAAACGAATAAAAAGATAAAACATGAACGCACTTAAAAGATTTCTCGGTATAATATGGCTGGCTTTGGCCCTTGCAGCAGCTTATTTTTGTATTTTTGAGTTTGGATATCCAAAATTCGTTTCCGGTAAACAGGAAGATTTGGTTTTTGGAATAATCATTCTCTTTGTCCTGACACCTTTGATTGTTCTAGGACTTGGAGCGTTCGGATATTTTGCCTTGACCGGCGAATACGACGATAAGAAATAATAATAGTTTTTAGTTGAAGTTGTAGCTCCTGGATTTTTCAGGAGCTATGGCTTTTTTAGACTATTAGGCATTCTTGGATTTTTAGACTCCTAAAAGACTATTAAAATGTTTAATTGCTTCGATTATTGACAAGTTTTTCACCAGAACCTTAAGCCCGAGAGCCTATATCCAAAATGAAGAAAAGACACGAACAGAAATTAATCATCCTTACCCTTTTATTGTTGCTTTGCTTCAATATGCCGCTGTTGCTTATTTTTGACAGTTCGGCCTCAGTTGGGGGCATTCCTGTAATCTATGTGTATTTTTTTTCGCTGTGGATATTTTCTATTCTGATCTCATTGCTCGTTATAAAAAGATATTATGAGTAGCATCGGATTATTGATCATCCTGTCCATTTACCTGGCCTTGCTCTTTGTGATTGCACATTGGGCAGAGAAACGGGGCAATTCCAAATGGACTAACAATCCTTATATCTATGCATTGTCCTTGGCAGTTTATTGCAGTGCCTGGACCTATTACGGAAGTATTGGTGTTGCTGCCAATTCAGGACTGAATTACCTTCCAATTTATATCGGCCCAATCATAATAATCCCGGCTTGGATTATTATCTTAAGAAAGATCATCCGAATTTCCAAGGTGAACAAGATATCGAGCATTGCCGATTTTATTTCCCTTCGATATGGAAACAGCCGCTTCTTGGGAGCTTTGGTTACCTTGATCTGTATTTTTGGAATCCTGCCTTATATTGCCCTGCAGTTAAAGGCAATCTCCGAAACTTTCCACGTCGTTACCAAGACATCAACACATTCCAATGTTTTTAATGACACGACAACCTATGTGGCCATCGCATTGGCCTTGTTTGCTTCCTATTATGGAACCCGATATGTGGATGCATCCGAAAAAAGGAAAGGAATTGTAACAGCTGTTGCGATGGAATCTATCCTGAAATTATTCTTTTTTATCCTGCTTGGAATTTATGTCACGTTTTTTGTCTTTGATGGATTTGATGACATTTATGCACAAGCAAGCCTGTTGGAAAATTTCAAGGAAAAGAACACGATAGGAGGAATTCCACAAGCGATAAACTGGTTCTTTTTGTGCGTATTGTCGCTGTTTGCCATATTCCTTCTGCCGAGACAATTCCAAATGGCAGTAGTTGAGAACAACCGCGAAAGCCACGTAAAGACTGCTGTTTGGCTTTTTCCCTTGTATCTTTTGCTCTTTAATATTTTTGTCTATCCGGTTGCATGGGGAGGAAATATCCTTTTTGATGGAGAAGCTGTTAATCCCGATACTTATTCATTATTGATTCCACAATTCTTTAACAACCAGATTGTCACGGTCATGGTTTTCCTTGGTGGATTCTCCGCTGCGATTTCAATGATTGTAGTTTCTTCCATCGGACTTTCCACAATGCTGAGCAACAACGTCCTGATTCCGTATGGATTCTTGGGAAGATTGCAGAGTGAGGTGCAGGAAACCAATACCAAGAAGATTGTAAACATCAGGAAAGTGGGGATATTCTCGCTCATCATTCTTTCGTATTTCATCTATAGGATTTTCGTTTTGGAATATAACCTGTTTTCTATAGGAATGGTTTCATTTGTCATCATTGCTCAATTGGCCCCTTCTTTTTTTGGTGCCATCTTATGGAGGAGAGGTTCGAGAGACGGTGCTGTTACAGGAATAATCTTGGGATTTATAATTTGCACCTATACCTTATTGATTCCATATGCTATTGGGATCACAAATTTCGATAACAGTTTCATTACCAATGGTCTTTTTGGAATGGAACTTTTAAGACCTTTCCAATTGTTTGGAATTGATTATCTCGATCCGGTTCCGCAGGCTTTATTCTGGAGCATCCTTTTCAATACTCTGGCTTATTTGGCAGTTTCAGTAAGTTTCAAGGGCAATTACAGGGAACGTAATTATGCTGAAATGTTTGTGGATATCGACAAGTATATCACAATGCACGAAAATGCCTTCATTTGGAAAGGAACGGCTTACACAAGTGATATTCAAAAAGTATTGAATCGGTTTTTGGGTGAAGAACGGACAAAAAGAGCATTGAATCTTTTCAGATTAAAGTACAATGTCGAAAAAACCGAAGAATTGGCAGATGCCCGATTGATAAAATTTGCCGAGAATTTATTGACCGGACATATTGGTACGGCTTCCGCCAAGATATTGATTGCAAGCGTGGTAAAGGAAGAAAAAGTATCGCTTCCTGAAGTCTTGAAAATCTTGGAAGAATCAAAGGAAAACATCATCATCAATAAGAAATTGACCGAAACTTCCCGGGAATTGAATGCAATAACAGCGCAATTAAAGAAAGCCAACGAAGATTTGATCAGCAAAGACAAGCAAAAAGACGAATTCCTGGATACGATTTCACACGAATTGCGAACACCGATTACGGCAATCCGAGCGGCAACGGAAATCTTGCACGATGACGATGATGTTCCGCACGAAATGAAAAAACAATTTCTTCAGAATATAATTACTGAATCCGACCGATTGAACAGGTTGATCTCGAAAATACTCGACCTTGAAAAATTTGATTCGGGCAAGCAAAAAATATACGTTACAAAGAATAACATCTATCATACCATTTCCGAGACATTAAAGCAGCTGAACCAGCTTATTGAAAACAAGAACATCAAGGTGGATATCGTTTCCGAAAAAAATATTGTTAAGGCTTACTACGACGAGGACAGGATCACGCAAGTGCTTAATAATTTATTGTCAAATGCCCTGAAATTTTGTCCTGATCAGGATGGAATAATCACTATCTTTATTAAGGAAACCGACCAAATCATTGAAGTCGGGGTAGAAGACAATGGAAAAGGAATTGACATAAACGACTTCGAGGCCATCTTTGACAAGTTTTATCAATCATCAAACCAGAACATTAGAAAACCAGTAGGAAGTGGATTAGGCCTAGCAATCTGTAAAAAAATAATTGAGCATCATGGAGGAAAAATTTGGGCCGAGAACATTCCAAAATCGGGAGCACGGATTATATTTACAATTCCAAAATATAGTAAAGAACAGCATTAAATGAAAAAGATACTGATTGTTGATGATGAGCCAAACATTGTAATGTCATTGGAATATACCTTCAAGAAAAATAATTTCGAGGTTTTCATAGCAAGAGACGGACAGGAAGCATTGGATATTTTAGAAAATGCCCAGCCAAATATCATTATTTTGGACATTATGATGCCCAATGTTGATGGCTACAATACATTAGAACAAATAAAGAAAGACGAACGTTTAAAGGAAACAAAAGTTATTTTCCTTACGGCAAAAAATAAGGAAAAGGATATAGAAAAAGGACTTTCCTTAGGAGCGAATCTGTACATTACAAAGCCATTTTCTGTAAAGAAACTCGTAGAGCAAGTAAACGAATTGCTTCAGGATTAGAAAAAATTGTATATATTTATTTAGCATATATACATAGGTTTTTAAGGTAATGTTATTTATATTTACACTATCAATACAATAAAAAAACAAGACGATTATGAGCTACTATCAAGTCAAAAATCTGGAACAATATTTCAAACACTATAATAAATCAATCCGCGAACCAAGAAAATTCTGGGGAAAGATTGCCGAGGAAAATTTCACGTGGTACCAGCAATGGGACAAAGTAGTGGAATTCAATATGGCTGAAGCCGAAATAAGCTGGTTCAGTGGAGCGAAAGTCAATATTGTAAAAAATTGTGTAGACAGGCATCTGGTGAGACGTGGAAATAAAACCGCAATCATTTTCGAACCGAACGACCCAAAAGAGGAAGCACAACATATCACGTATACCGAACTTCATCAACGCGTTTGTAAAATGGCAAATGTATTGCGGGAACAAGGTGTTGTAAAAGGTGACAGGGTTTGCATCTACCTTCCGATGATTCCAGAACTGGCCGTTGCCGTATTGGCTTGTGCGAGAATTGGAGCAATACATTCTGTTGTTTTTGCAGGTTTTTCTTCTTCCGCAGTTGCTACAAGAATCAATGACTCTGACTGTAAGATGGTGATTACTTCTGATGGTGGATATCGCGGCAGCAAGACCATCGATTTGAAAGGAATCATTGATGAGGCCTTGACAACTTGTCCATCCGTTAAGACTGTCCTAGTTGCAAAAAGAATCAATTCTGAAATCAACATGACGGCTGGAAGAGACATCTGGCTGCAACCACTTCTGGACGAAGCTTCGGATAACAATGTGGCCGAAATTATGGATGCCGAAGACCCATTATTCATCCTTTACACTTCTGGTTCTACTGGAAAACCCAAAGGAATGGTTCATACAACGGCCGGATATATGGTCTACACTGCCTATACTTTTAAAAATGTATTCAACTACGAAGAGAACGATATTTACTGGTGTACTGCCGATATCGGCTGGATTACCGGACATTCCTACATCCTTTACGGACCACTTTTGAATGGAGCGACAACTGTTATTTTCGAAGGCGTTCCATCTTACCCGGATTTCAGCAGATTTTGGGAAGTAATTGAAAAACACAAGGTTACACAGTTTTATACAGCTCCTACGGCTATCCGTTCGCTGGCAAAAGAAAGCATCGATTTTGTTCAAAGATTTCCTTTGAGTTCTCTAAAAGTCATTGGTTCCGTTGGAGAACCTATCAATGAGGAAGCCTGGCACTGGTACAACGACCACGTAGGAGGGAAGCGATGCCCATTGGTAGACACTTGGTGGCAGACAGAAACGGGCGGAATCATGTTATCGCCGATTGCTTTTGTAACACCTACAAAACCAACCTATGCAACCTTGCCATTACCGGGAATCCAACCCGTCTTGATGGATGAAAAACGAAATGAGATTGAAGGAAATCAAGTGGTTGGAAGCTTATGCATTAAATTTCCGTGGCCTGGAATTGCAAGAACCATCTGGGGCGACCACCAAAGATATAAAGACACCTATTTTTCGACTTTTCCTGGAAAATATTTCACAGGAGATGGTGCCTTGAGGGATGAAGTTGGATACTACAGGATAACCGGCCGCGTGGATGATGTCGTGATTGTTTCGGGTCATAATTTGGGAACGGCACCAATTGAAGATGCCATCAACGAGCATCCTGCTGTTGCTGAATCTGCAATTGTTGGTTTCCCGCACGATATCAAAGGAAACGCCTTGTATGGTTATGTGATATTGAAAGAAACCGGAGAAAGTCGTGACAGGAAAAACCTTTCAAATGAAATCAACCAGATGATTTCGGACCAAATCGGACCAATTGCCAAATTAGACAAGATTCAATTCGTGACAGGCTTGCCAAAAACACGCTCCGGAAAGATCATGCGAAGAATTCTACGCAAGATTGCCGAAGGAGATTTCTCAAACTTTGGTGATACGACCACTTTATTGAATCCTGAAATTGTAGATGAAATCAAAGAGGGAAGATTGTAACATTAAAATAAACACTTTTATTAATAGGACTGCCGTATCGTGACGATACGGCAGTCTTTTTGTAATAAATATTTCATAGCCGTGTAGTTTTATATCTACAGCTAAAAAAAATCTACAACCCGCCTTTTAATTATTTTTGTCATTATTAATTATTATTATGGAAGCAGATAATCTATTCGGAGTTTTATTGTTGTTTGTTAGCGTTCTAGGTGCTTTGTTCTTTATGATTGCTCTTATTAGAAGAGAGTTGATTATTTCTAAGGTTAAAAATAATGCGGTCGATAAAAAAACAAGGATCAGATAAGACTATTCTTTTATAAATTTGCCTGAGAATGTTTCATTGTCGTTGGAAATTTTGATCAAGTAAATTCCATTCATCAAATTATTGACAGCTATGGATGTGTCATTGACGTTAATGGCTTTAGTAATGCATAATTTACCAGAAACATCATAAATTTCTACATTAGCTTCTTTAATGTTTGCATTTTGCAGATGCAGTAAATCGTTTGCCGGGTTTGGATACAAGCTCCAGTTATTTTTTCCAAATGCAGGTGTGGATAGATTCTGATTGTAATAAATTGCTTGGTCATTTTGTGCATTTGTAATGATCAGTTGATCAAGCCCGTCTTCCCCAGAAGTTATCGAATAGGTAAATTGGCTTGTGGAATTGTATTGATAATAATCACTCAAGTATAGTGAATCAAAAAAATTATTAGATGCATCACTGCAAAAACTTAAAGTAACGGCAAAAAAATCAAGCGAAAAAGTACCATCTTCATCAAAATTAACAGTTCCGAAACCTGAATTGCAAACGGATGTAGACAGTGAACTTTCTTGTGAAAATACTAATGAAACATAAGGTAGCGTACTATTGATCGGAGGAAAAACATCAACTCCAGCAACAACCAGCTTTTCTAGATACCACGTTTCATCAAATAATTCAGCAGATTGAGAAAAACTTACGGAACTATATAGTGCAATGAAAACGATGTAAAGTTTTTTCATAATTATCATATTTGTTTTGTAAATGTAAGAATTACAACTCACATCTTTTATTTTCAATCTTGCCGGATTGAGAAACAGAACCATAATTTTTTACCAAAGCCCAAAATCCTGTAAGTTTTTAAATTAAAACACAAAGCCTTTCTGCTTCCAAATCTCTATATTTACTCATTATGAAAAATAATGGAGTAATCATAATCGGAGGCGGCCTGGCTGGTTTGACAGCAGCCATTCATCTTTCCAAGATTGGAATTGAGGTCACGGTTATCGAAAAAAATGATTTTCCAAAGCATAAAGTCTGTGGAGAATATATTTCCAATGAGGTACTGCCATATTTGACTTGGCTTGACCTTGATGTTGCTTCATTACAACCAAAATCCATTTCTAATTTTCTCTTTTCAACTGAATCAGGCAAGACCATTTCCGGAGAATTGCCTTTGGGCGGTTTTAGCATAAGCCGATATGAATTGGATCATTTCCTTTATAAAAAGGCCTTGGCAAGTAAGTGCACGATCCTAAAAGATACCGCTACCGAAATCATTTTTTCAAACGATGAATTCACGGTGAAATTATCAGAAGGAGAAAATTTGAAATCAAGAATTGTAATCGGTGCTTTTGGGAAGCGCTCCAATATAGACCAGAAACTTGATCGAGATTTTACAGGCAAGAAAGCTCCTTGGCTGGCTGTAAAAGGCCACTTTACAGGAGAATTCCCCTCAGATCTGGTTGGATTGTACAATTTCAAAGGTGGTTATTGTGGTGTTTCGAATGTCGAGAACAATATAATAAACATTTGCTATCTGGCTGATTATGCTACTTTTAAAAAGTATAAGAATATTGAGGACTATCAGAAAGCCGTTTTGTATAAGAATCCATTATTAAAGGCTGTTTTTGAAAAGGCAATTCCACTATTCCATAAACCACTTGCAATCAGCCAGATTTCTTTCTCGGATAAAAAATGTGTTGAAAATCATATCCTTATGATTGGCGATACGGCAGGACTCATCCATCCTTTGTGTGGAAACGGGATGGCAATGGCAATTCACAGTGCCAAGATTGCTTCTCAACTCGTTTCGCACTATCTTTCAGGTACAATAAACCGGGAACTCCTGGAACAAAATTATACAACTGAATGGACTGGGAATTTCAGCTCCAGATTAAAAGCTGGAAGAATCTTGTCAAAGATTTTACAGCACAGGAACCTGTCGGAAGGACTATTGAACATAATTGGCTTCTTTCCGTATCTGCTGCCAAAAATAATCCGAAGAACGCACGGAAAAACCCTTGTGATATGAAAGTAAACACCAGATACCGTAGCAATGCTCCTGAAATTATGGATGATTTTTCGCTTGAAGGAGAAGAACTTCGAGATGCTCTTGATAAAATCGCAAAAATTAATCAGTTTCTTGGCGGTAATACGCTAACTTTAGGTGGAGTTAAGCACCTTCTCAAAGGCATTTCTAAAAATGAGGAAATCACAATTGTAGATATTGGTTGCGGAAATGGCGATATGTTGAGAACGTTGGCTGATTTTGGAAACGAAGAAGGCTATAATTTAAATCTTATCGGAATAGATGCAAATTCATTTACGATAAATTACGCCAAAAAATTGTCTGGGGCCTATAGCAACATCAGCTATGGATGTGAAGATATTTTTGATGCTTCATTTCGTAAATTAGAGTATGATATCGTTTTATGCACATTGACGCTTCATCATTTCAAAGACGATGAAATTGTATACCTGCTTGATATTCTTGACAGGCAGGCAAAAATCGGCATCGTTATCAATGATTTGCATCGAAGTGCCACGGCTTATAAATTGTTCAAGATGCTATGTGCTGTTTTCAAATTGAATAGGATGTCCGAACAAGACGGATTGGTTTCAATATTAAGAGGGTTTAAAAAGGACGATCTGGTCCTGTTTTCTGAAAAGTTAAATTTTAAAAAATATACGATCCAGTGGAAATGGGCTTTCCGTTACCGGTGGATAATTTCAAAGATATGAGTGTAAAAATAGTAGCAGTCGCCAAGCAATTACCTAAATATTCCCGTACAACCGAGGAAATACTTCCATTTCTGGACAGTTGGCTTTTTGGAAAGGAAGAGCGCTTCATTCGAAAGGTCAAGAAGATCTTTGATGGTGCGGCAGTTGAAAAAAGGTATTCCATTATGGAACCTTCTGAAGTTTTTACAGCGACTTCTTTTGCGGACAAGAATGATATCTACAGTCGGGAAGTGGTCATTCTCGGAGAGCAAGTCCTGCTGAAGGCACTCGAAAAAGCAAATTGGAATCCTGAAGATCTGGATTATATAATTACCGTGAGCTGTACCGGGATCATGATTCCATCATTGGATGCCTATCTGATCAATAGATTGAAATTGCGTCAGGATATTGTAAGGCTTCCTGTAACCGAAATGGGCTGTGTGGCTGGCGTTTCTGGAATTATTTACGCCAAGAATTTCCTTGCATCCAATCCAGGAAAAAGAGCGGCAGTGATCGCAGTTGAAAGCCCGACGGCTACTTTCCAGTTGGATGATTTTTCGATGGCAAACATTGTAAGTGCGGCGATCTTTGGAGACGGCGCGGCCTGCGTTTTGCTTTCTTCTGATGAAAACGAGGAAGGTCCGGAAATTCTTGCGGAAGAAATGTATCATTTTTATGACAATGAACATATGATGGGTTTCAAACTTACGAATTCCGGATTGCAGATGGTTTTGGACATTGAAGTTCCTGATACGATTGCGGCTCATTTTCCAGCTATAATCCATCCATTCCTGGCAAAAAACGATCTTGAAATAGACGATATCGAACATCTGATTTTTCATCCTGGTGGCAAAAAAATTGTACAGACCGTAGAAGCTTTGTTTTCAGATTCAGGCAAGAACATTGATGCTACAAAAGAAGTTTTGCGTTTATATGGAAATATGTCAAGTGCGACTGTTTTATATGTTTTGGATAGTATCATGCAGCAGCAACCAAAAAAAGGAGAGAAAGGCTTGATGCTGAGTTTCGGTCCTGGATTTACAGCACAAAGGGTTTTATTGCAATTTTAATTTTAAGATATGACAAGCAAGGAGATAATGGAACGATTACCCTATTCAAAACCGTTCTTGTTCGTGGATGAGATTCTGAAAATTGACGAGAATGGAGTGGAAGGAACGTATCTTTTTAATGAAGACCTGGATTTCTACAAAGGTCATTTCAAGGAAAACCCGATAACCCCAGGAGTAATCCTGACAGAAACTATGGCACAGATTGGAGTAGTATGTCTGGGAATATTTATATTAAATGATAAATTAAATAAAAACACCTTAATATCCTTTACATCAAGTAATATGGAGTTTTTAAAAACCGTATTTCCAAATGAAAAAGTAAAGGTTGTTTCAGAAAAAGTGTACTTCCGCTTCAACAAATTAAAATGCAACGTAAAGATGCTGAATGAAAAAGGAGAAGAAGTCTGTACTGGAGTAATTTCAGGAATGATGATCAATCCAAATCAATAATCTGATCTAATCATGCAGAAAAGAGTTGTCATAACAGGACTTGGTGTCGTTGCTCCAAACGGAGTTGGGATTGGTGCGTTTTTGGAAGCAATTCAAACTGGAAAATCCGGAATCAGATTTGACCAGCAATTGGCCGATTTGCAATTTTCTTGTCAGATTTCAGGAACACCAGAAATTTCCGAAAGTCTTGAATTGGAATATTTTACAGAACTTGAACTGAGAAATTTCAATTCTACTGGAATCTTATACGGCGTTATTGCTGGAATTGATGCTTGGAAAGATGCAGGCTTGCCAATAGAAAACAACGAACAACCCGATTGGGACAGTGGAACCATATTTGGGACAGGAACGTCAGGTATAGAAAAATTTCGCGAAAGCATCTACAAGATTGATGATTTGCAAACCCGGAGACTAGGAAGCACGGCCGTTGCCCAGACCATGAACAGTGGCATCAGTGCATATCTGGGCGGGAAATTAGGATTGGGAAATCAAGTGACTACAAATTCATCCGCTTGCACAACGGGAACAGAAGCAATATTGATGGCCTACGAAAAAATAAGATCCGGTAAATCAAAACGCATCCTTGCTGGAAGCACGAGCGATTCAGGACCTTACATCTGGGGCGGATTTGATGCAATGAAAGTGTGCACGTTCAAGCATAATGACAACCCAGAAAAAGGTTCAAGGCCAATGAGTTCCAGTGCTTCAGGATTTGTTCCAGGAAGCGGGGCAGGAGCGCTGTTGCTCGAAGATTTGGAATCAGCCTTGGAAAGGGGAGCCAGGATTTATGCAGAAGTTCTGGGCGGGAATATTAATTCCGGAGGTCAAAGAGGAGGAGGCACGATGACTGCTCCAAATCCTGTGGCAGTTCAAAAATGCATCAGGGATGCTGTTGCAGACGCTGGCATTTCTCCTGAAGAGATCGATACAATCAACGGACATCTGACGGCGACCTCCAAAGATGGGTTGGAAATATCCAACTGGAGCGAAGCTTTGGGGTTGGGCGGAACATCATTTCCTTACATCAATTCATTGAAATCAACAACCGGGCATTGCTTGTCAGGCTCAGGAAGCATCGAAAGTGTCGCTTCAATTTTGGAATTGCATCACGGATTCATTTTTCCAAATGTAAATTGTGAAGATTTGAATCCAGAAATAACAGCAATTGTTAACCTTTCAAGAATTCCTCAACAGATTATTCATAAGGAAATAAATATTGTAGCCAAGGCTAGTTTTGGCTTTGGAGACGTAAACGCATGTGTTATTTTTAGAAAATATTAGATTTACAACTATGAGAGAAGGAAACCTGATCAACAAGCTTAAGATTATTATAAAACCTTACGTTAAGAACGAAGAGGCGTTGAATGATCTGAATGAAAAAACAGATTTCATCAATGACTTGATGATTAATTCGGCCAACCTGGTCGATATTGTCTTGGATATCGAAGAAACGTTCGATATTGTAATTGATAACGAAGCAATGGAAAAAATGCTTACTGTTGAAGCTGCCCTGCTCATTATTGAAACTGAACTGGCAAAGAAATGATTGGCAACGATATCATAGATCTGGAATTGACCAAGACGGAAAGCAACTGGAAACGCAGCGGTTTCTTGGATAAGATTTTTACAAAAAGTGAACAGCAAATTATCCAGCATGCTGAAAATCCTGAACAAATGGTGTGGGTCTTATGGAGCTGCAAGGAATCTGCTTATAAGGTTTACAACCGGCAAACCCTTGATAGGTCTTTCATTCCATTGCATCTGGAATGTGACTTGGAATTTTCAAAAACACAAGTTTCAGGAAAAGTGAAGTGCTTCGGCAATATCTACTTTACGAAAACGGATGTGACTGAAGGCTACATCTATACGATTGCTTTGTCCCAGAAGGATGCTTTTGAAAGGATAAGGGAATTCGACAAGGGTTTGAAAATCATAAAAAAAGATGGAATTCCTTACATTGATGGAAATACAGGAAGCTATGTATCCATCACCCATCATGGGAAATTTGACAGACGGATCCTCCTCGAGACTAATTAATTCCCAAACGTGATTTCAGTTTTAGAAAAAGCAATGCAATAGTATAGGCATCTTCCGAAGCTGAAACCCTGTCACTTGTTTCAATCTTGAAGAGCGTACTCAGTTCATCCAGAGAAAATTCCTTGTCATCACTGAGTTCCTTCCATTTCCGGTACATTACTTCAATATCCAGTGCTTCATTCTTGATCCTTCCGCATTTCAATTTCTCCAATGCATTGTTGATTATCTCCACATCAAAATCAACCCGATGCCCGATCAAGACAGCATTCCCCAAGTATTCAATAAATGCTTGGATTGCCTGAGGTTCAAGCGATTTTGGCTGTTTGCTTTCAATTATGAATTCATTCGAGATGCCATGATCATGGTTGTAGACATATTGCAAAAGCACCACTTCAAAACTGTCACCAATCAATATGGTATTGTTTTCAATCGCAATCGCACCAATGGAAAGTATCACGTCCTTGTTGGCATCCAAACCAGTAGATTCAGTACTCAGCACGACAAATCTATTCGATTTCTTTTCGAATTTGGATAAATATTCTTTCCAGAATTCAGGATAATCCTTGTTGATATTTTTTAACCAATCGAGCATGTTTAGGTGAAATAAGTAAGTTGGAATTTATTCTTTATGATCTCTTCCAGATCTTTCATGGGAAGAAGTGCATTTTTCAGTTTTTCCTTGTCCGATTTGGAAAGTTCCTCAAGGTTGACATATTGGCCAGTTGTTCCATTTTTCAAACCTTCCTGTGTCCTGAATTTTGACAGAGTAAGGAAAGCTTCAGCTGCATTCAAATAGACTTCCGAATACTTTGGTTCCGTAATAGCCAATTGTTTGAATCTAAGAAAAGTATTATTGATTCCCCTGATATTGTGGCTTATGATCAAGACCCTTGCAGCATCAACCAATGGCATAATGGCACGTGTCTTTATATCAAATTTATCCCTGTTTTCACCTTCTTCTTCAAGATTAAATTGTTTAAAGAAACTTAAAGGAGCTGGTTTCTTCAGAGAATCTGTACCTAGGAATGCAAAGAATTTTTTATTCTTTTCAGCATTCTTGAAGACTTGTTCCGTAAGGGCTTCTTCAAGCTGGATTTCACCAAAAGCAATTTCATAATCAAAGAAGATACTGCAAATCTCATCTGTTTTCTCACCTGGAGTATTCATCCAATTGTTGTATTGGTTCTTCCAGTCTGTCAGCGACTTGCACCATATCGGATTGCTTGCCATATGTCCATAAGGGCATAAAGGGTAGCCAACATTCTCTAATGTTGCGGTTACCTTTTTTGCCAACTTTAAAAAGTACTCTTTTACATCCCTGTATTTATCCGGCGCAACATCTTCAAACACCAGGATACTATCCTGATCAGTCAATAAAAGTTGTTCCTTTCTGCCTTGGCTTCCGATACTCAACCAAGCAAAACGAGCAGGAGGGGAGCCAAATTCCAGAATGGCCAGATCAATAGACCTCTTGATAATGGCCATATTTACTTCTCCTGCAATAGTGTTGATATGCGAAAGCGGAATTTTCTTATCAATGGAAGTGCGAATAAATTCAGCCAGCTTTTCTTGCAAGCGCTTCAGTTCGTCCGGATTCTGGGCACGTTTTATCTCCTTGATTAATATTCCCGGATTGTTAGCTTGCGCCGAAATGATATCTTGCTGGGAAACAACTCCCTTGATTTGGGTTTTATCCGAACCATCAACCGTAACACACAAGTGCGTAACATTATGGCGCAGCATGAAAAGCTGTGCTTCTGCAAGCGACAAATTTTCAGGCACCGTTATTACCGGCGAGGACATGATATTGCTGACAAGCGTTGTGATATAGAATCTGCCTGTCGCAATTTTAGAACGCAAATCGGTATCGGTAATAATTCCTACCGGAAGATTATTCTCTTCTACGATCACACAGCCTGTAAGATTGTCCGTCATTATCTGGGCAACATTCTGGACAATTGCGTGTGGCGAAGTAGTTAACGGTTTCTTATTGTAATCCAAGGATTGGAAATATTGTATTTCCGACTGATTATCAATCTGCCTGACTGAATCATTCAATAATTTTCCCTTGGAGCGTTCAACTGGATTGGTTGAAGTACTGGCAAAACTCTGAAGCAAGAAGTCCAGCACATTGGCATTGTTCGCAACAAAAGGCCTGAAAATAGCAATTGGAATTGCATAGACAACGCTTTCTTCACGAGCCTTCGCCGTCATCATATAATTGTTCTTGGCGAAAAATGGACGCAAACCCAGAATATCTCCAGGTACGCATTTGTTCAACAAAGTTTCCTCGGCATCCGAAATCACGGAAAGATTGATGACACCCGAAGCCACGACATAAAAGCTGTCGTGCAGTAAGTCGTTGATTTGGAACAGTGTTTTGTTTTTTTCCAGATTCAAGACCCTGATTTCAGAAGCAATTTCGGTTAATTCATCGTGCGATAAATCGGAAAAAGGCGGATGAACAATAAGGAAATCGGCAATTCTTTCAGCAATACTATTTTTCATAACTCAGATAAAGCCTAAAATTAATAAATTAAAACTTGAATACGAAACTATAAAGCAGTGAAAATTCAAATGATTTTAAAATTAAGAAAGTCATGATTTTCTATTTAATTTCTTAAATGTATTATAATTAGATCAAGAATTTTAAGCGTTGTGATTATATTTACGTTACATATTAATTAACCTATCACATTATGACATTAAGAAACAAAATTTGCGCTGTATTTTTTACAATGACAGTTGCAATTGCTGGCGCTCAGGAAAAAAAAGCGGCCAGTCCGGCAGAAACTGCCCAAGGTAAATTCAAAGGTACAGCCGTTACAATAAACTACGGAAGCCCGTCTGTAAAAGGAAGGGAAATTTGGGGAGGATTGGTTCCGTATGGCAAGATCTGGCGTGCCGGAGCCAATGATGCTACGACAATTGAAACTGACAAGGATCTGACCGTTGAAGGGAAAACTTTGCCGGCTGGAAAATATTCAATTTTTATAATCCCTGAAAAAGATAATGCTACCGTAATTTTCAACAAGGTTGCCAAACAATGGGGAGCTTATGATTATAATGAAAAGGAAGATGTTTTGAGAGTCAAGGTAAAACCAGTTGCTACAAAAGAAAAGACGGAAAAGCTGGTTTACAAATTCAACAAGGACAACATAACCTTGAGCTGGGACAATTGGGATATTCCAATCAAGGTAAAATAAGCAAGATTATTGTCAGCGATAAAATTAGATTTAATCAGAACACCACAATAGTGGTGTTTTTTTATGCTTGATAGTTAAGGCTTAAACTCAAAATGCAAAATATTCTATTTTACATAATATAAATTATAGTGCAAATGTATTGTATTCAAATTAAAGTTGTTTCGGCAGATAAATGATAAACTTGGCTCCAACATTCAACGTTCCCTCAGCTTTGATAAAACCATTATGATTCTCGATTATTTTCTTGCAGATGGCCAAGCCCAAACCAGTTCCTGTATAAGTGATTTCAGTTTCCAGACGCCTGAACAATTGAAAAATCCTGTGTGAATATTCCTGGTTGAAACCAATTCCATTATCGCTGACAATAATCTTGTAATAATCCTTGTTGGTGATAATCTTGTCTGATTTATCGTTTACGGCATCTTTCAAATCATCTGTGAATAAATCTATTGTAGAAATTTGAATTTCTGGAAACGTGTTTGGCTTTGTGTATTTTAAGGAATTTGAGATCAGATTGACAAACAATTGCTGTATTTGAAATTTCGTGCCAAAAATTTCCGGAAGCTGATCAATAGCAATTTTTGCTTTCGTTTCTTCTATATTGACACTGAGTTCTTCAAGGACATCATCAAGGATTTCATTCAAATCAATTTTTATAAAAACCTTGTCGCTCTTGATCGTTCTGGAATAATTCACCAAATCGATCATGAGATTCTGCATCCTGTTGGCTGAAAGCTTTATCTTGTCGAAATATCCTTTTCCTGCTTCAGAAATTGTTTCCAGATCATTGCTTTCAATTCTAGAAATAAACATTTGGATCTTCCTCAAGGGTTCTTGCAAATCGTGGCTTGCGATATTGTTGAATGATTCCAATTCCGCATTTATGGCAATCAATTTCTTGTTGTTCTCTTCCAACTCAAAAGTCTTCTTGAACTGCTCCGTGACATCGTGGATTACACCAATCTTAAAGCTTTCACCTTTGCTGTTGGTCCTGAAATTAGCTGTAGAAATTACATATTTCAATGTTCCGGAAGGCAAAATATAACGGTATAAAATAGAAGTTGGAATTTGATTTTCGATGGAATCCTTATCCGTTCTTATAACATACGCATGATCATCCGGATGGATGTATTTTATAAAATTCTCGAAATTTGCCCTGAAATGCTCAGGTTCTTCCTCTAAAAGTCGATAGAAATTATCTGAAAAAGTATATTCGTCCGTTTCCAGATTTACCTTCCAATAACCAAAACCTGCAATCTTTTCAGCATTGTTAAAGGTTTCGTTCAACAACTTCAAATCATCATTTACTTTCTTCAAGATCAGAAGATTGTCATTCATCTTGCTGTACGACAAAAGAAAGATCAATATGGAAACAACAGCTAGAATAAAAACCGTCTTTTGTGTAGAATTGATCTTTTCAGCATAATTTTCATTCTGCAATTTCAAGCCCGCAAGATTTGGCTCGATATCATTCTCCAGGAATCTGTAAAGGCTATCGTTAAATCTTCTGTTTTCGAAAAGTTTCTCCTTGAATGCATTTTCGTCAAAAGGAACTGCCTTGGACAACGCAACAATCTCTTCAAAAAGGATGTATTTTTTATCCACAAAAGATTCGAGGCTGAGAATGCTCTGGCTAAAAAATTTCTTGTCAGCTGAAAGCTGCTTCAAAGTGGCAATTTTATGATCAGCCTCTTCCCTGCTGAAAATCCCTTTTGAATATGCAACATCATCAGCAATTATGAGATTGGAGAGCTTTATTTCGTCTTCCTTAAGAATCGAAAAGAGATCTTCCAGTTCGTTTTGGGTATTATTTGTATTTTCAATGGACTGGAAAGAAGAATCCAAATCCTTCATCTGAAAATAAAACATCGTGGTAAGATAGCCAATTGCAATAATTGAAATTCCCAAAGCAATCCTTAATAAAAAGACGTATTTATTTTGTTTCAGGAATTTCATTTATTCGATCAAATACTCAAGAAAAAAGTTTCCTTGTTTAGTCCAGAGGTGTGGTATTGCCAGTTCATATTCACAACATCCTTGATTACCTTTTTAAGTTTTGAGAAATCGTTTGGCTTTTTAATATAGATATTTGCTCCACCAATAAAGGTTTCTTCAATATCCTTGTCCGATGATGAAGTGGAGTAAATGGCAATGGTCAAATCCTTGAATTTAGGATTAGCCCTGATTTCTTTCAAACATTCGGCTCCCGTTTTACAAGGCATGTTCAAATCCAGAAACAGGATGTGTGGCAGCAATGTCGTTTCAGGATGTTCCAAATAATCCATCAAGTCACGTCCATCCTTAAAAATCGTCAACCTGTTGTTCATTTTCAATTCATTGATAGCGTCATTGAAGAAAAGACGGTCGTCTTCATCATCTTCCGCTAAAAGTATGCGCATTTGTGAACTGTCCGAATTCATTACTCCTGGAGTTTAATTGTTATTGGTTTAAATTTCTACGCCTGTCAACGATTCTCTTGAACATTGAAGGGGTCAATCCGGTTACTTTTTTAAATTGTGCCGACAAATAGGCAACACTGCTGTAGTTTAATTTATACGAAACCTCGGTCAAAGTTAAGCCATCTTCCACAATTAACTTCTTCGCTCTTTCAATTTTTTGAATGATAATAAAATTTTCAATAGAAGTGTAGGTATATTCCGAAAAAACGTTCGCAATATAGCCGTAACTCAAATTAAGCTTATCCGCCAGATAATTGGAAATGGTAGAAGTTGGAAGCTTGTCCTTCTCGTAAATCATTTCGATAATAGTGTCCTTGATTCTTTGAACCAGCTGGCTTTTTTGATTGTTTATAATCTCAATGCCATAGCGCTCAAGGCTATTTTGAAGTTCAGTGAAACTTTCGTCAGAGACAGAATCGCTTATTTCGATTTCTCCGAACTCTAAAAGTTCATATTTGATTGCTAATCTTTCAAGCTGTTCCTGCATAATTATCCTGCAGGCCAGGTTGATGTCATATTTTACATACAGTTTCATTAAGTAATTATTGTTTTGGTTGCATAAATATATACATTTTTTTTTATTCTACAGAGGTCAAAAAGTTTTATTTTATATCGGTGCTCTTAATAAAAAATCGATGCTTTTGTTTAATGCTTTAATAGTGAATAGTTTAATTAAAAACAATGAATCCAACAAAAAAGTGGAGTAGCAATTAATGGCTACTCCACTTTTTCCGTGGGAATAATATTGATGGCAACCAATATTATCTTTATACTGAGTTTAATAATGCTGCAAATTTCTAAATTATTAGCAAACCGGGTTTACAACATTTTTGTTATTTGTTATAGAATTCACACATTTGCATCTGTATTTTTAGCACGCTTTTCAGGTCGGATAATCATCCTGAAAGATTGGTCTTTTGCAAAATAAGCCACCATCCAATTGTAAAAGGTTTGCAATCTGTTTCTATAAGTTATCAAGGAAATCAGGTGAATGAAAAGCCATACCATCCAAGCAATGAATCCCTTGAAGTGCATTTTAGGTTTCGGGATATCAACGACTGCCTTGTTTTTGCCTATGATCGCCATTGAACCTTTATCGTTATAGGTAAACGGTTTCAAGGGCTTGCTATTCAATATCGAAATGAAATTGTTGGCCAGATTCCTGCCTTGCTGTATTGCAACTTGTGCCACTTGGGGATGTCCTCCTGGAAAATTCTTATCGGTCGTCTGGATACAGGTATCACCAATTGCATAGATATTATTGGTGTTCTGTATCTTATTGAATTCATCAGTAGCCAGCCTCTTCCCTCTTCCGTAACTTTCCGGTGCAATTCCTTCAAACTCCTTTGCAGAAACTCCGGCTGCCCAAATCAGGTTTTTTGTATCGATTGATTCTCCATTTGCAAAAAATACCGTATCACCATCAAAATCAACCACCCGTGTGTTTAACTTTACCACGACTCCCATTTTTGTAAGTGCATCATAGGTATCTTGTTGCGATTTCTTGCTCATTGGCGAAAGCAATGCATCCCCTCCGTCAACCAGATAGATATTACTTGCCGACGTAGCCAGTTCGGGATATTCTTTCAACAGCACTCCTTTCCTCATCTCGGCAAACATTCCGGAAACCTCCACTCCTGTTGGCCCACCTCCCGCTACAACTATCGTCAGTAATTTTCTTCTTTTTCGAGTGTCCTTGCAGATTGCCGCTTTTTCCATATTCTGAAGCAACTTGTTTCGCATTTCAATCGCATCATTCAAGGTCTTCATTGGAATGGCATTTTTCTTCACATTTTCCATTCCAAAATAACTCGTTTCGGCGCCAGTGGCAAAAACAAGATAATCGTAGCTTAATTCACCATTATTGAGCTCGACTGTATTTTGCTCCTGATTCACTTTGATCACTTCTCCGAGGCGGAAATCAAGATTCTTTTTACCTGAAAAAAACTTCCTGAACGGATAGCTGATGCTTGATGGCTCCAAAAAGGCGGTTGCAACCTGATAGATCAAAGGTGGAAAAAAATTATAATTGTTCTTGTCAACTAATGTTACCTCTATCCCTTTTACATTTCCGAGTTCCTTTGCTAGATTTATTCCTGCAAATCCACCGCCTACGATTACTATTTTCATAAAGATCAAATTAAATTAGAAACCTTTTGCCTGCTTTTTTTAGTTGTTTAAATTGACAAAAATTCACTTATTAAAGTTAGAAAAAAAACAAACAGGGTTTTCAAAAACAATGAACTTTTAGTGTAAAATTAGGAAAAACACGTGTTTTTCAGCAATTACAATTCTCTAATTTATATTTGCATCGGATTTCTTTCAATAATGGAATCAAAACTCATAAAGTTGTATATAATTCTGAATCGACACCTGCAATAGCTATATTTGCATTTTAAAATACTTCCTCTTCTCGTAATGACAAAACAAAAATATTTCTCGCTTATACTAGTATTGGGTTCACTGACAGCGCTTGGTCCTTTTTCAATTGACATGTATCTTCCTGGATTTAGTGCAATCGCCAAAGATTTGAATACAACCGTGAACAGCGTTTCGCTATCCCTGTCCAGCTATTTTATCGGAATTTCTGCCGGGCAATTGCTTTACGGACCTTTATTGGACCGTTTTGGAAGAAAAAAACCTTTATACATTGGCCTGTTGGTTTACATAGTGGCATCACTTTGTTGCGTTTTTGTAACCAATATTGATGATTTCATCCTACTTCGTTTTATCCAGGCTGTCGGAAGTTGTGCGGCATCTGTTGCTGCCATGACAATGGTTCGCGATTTGTTTCCTGTAAAGGATAATCCGAAAGTATTTGCAAAATTGATGCTGGTCTTGGGGCTTTCACCTATGCTGGCTCCAACAATTGGTGGCTATGTTACAGCAGATTTCGGATGGCACGCCGTTTTTATAATCCTTACGCTTATGGGAGTGGCTATTCTGGCTGCCGTGAAATTCGCCCTGCCAAGCAGCTACAAGCCTGATACTTCCATTTCATTAAAACCAAAACCAATCATCAGTAACTTTTTGATGGTTTTGAGAGAGCCTCAATTTTACACGTATGCTTTTACAGGAGCTGTGGCATTTGCCGGATTGTTTACCTATGTGGCAGGTTCACCGATGATCTTTATGGACATCTATAAGGTAGATGAAAAGACATACGGATGGATTTTTGCATTGCTTTCCGTAAGCTTTATAGGTTCGAGCCAATTGAATTCCATGCTTCTTAGAAAATACAGCAGCGAACAATTGGTCCGCGTGGCTTTGATTTCGCAATCAATCATCAGCGTTGTATTTTTAATCGGAGTAATGAACGACGTATTTAATTTATACGGGATCATAGCAATGTTCTTCTTGTTCTTGTCGTGTTTGGGATTGGCAAGTCCGAATACCGCCGGACTTTCGTTGGCTCCATTTGCTAAAAATGCAGGAAGTGCTTCGGCCTTGATGGGTGCCGTTCAAATGATTCTAGGTTCGGTTGCTTCAATTGCCGTTGGTATCTTTGTAAAAGATTCAATGACGCCGATAACAGTTATCTTATTAGCTTCCTCCTCTTTGGCCTTATTGATTTTGACGGTTGGCAAAAGAAATATTAAAAAAGCAGCTGCTCAACAATCAGAAACAGATCTTCCTAATTTACACTAAGGTTTAGGGAACAAGGATTAATAGCAGCCTGAAGTTTTATTCTAGCCCCGACTGGAGGGAAAATCCTTTTTGTTCCTCCCGAAGCTTCGGGAGGAACAAAAAGATTTGGAAGGAAGGCGGGAACAAGGTCTGAAAAATTCCTGCTGATCTGCTTCTGCAAAAACTAATCCTCATTAAAGATTTTCTCGCGGTATTTCTTACCAATCATCAAGGTGAGTTTTTGCTTGTAATCCTCAACCAGCCATTCGCGGTAATTTTTACTGCAATGGCTCAGGCAGTTGGAATACCTCCTGATCCGGCATTCGATATCATCATTCAACTCCTTTGAAAGCAATCGGGCTTCGTTAAGGGTTTCCGTATTGTAGACACACATTTCGGCATGCTGTTCTATGGATTTGTCCAAGACCACTTTGGAACGCAGGTTTTGCGAAATGGCAATCCTATGTTCTTCGTCCACATCAAAAGTTACTACCGGCGTATTGGCAAATTTCGCCCTTAATTCCGGCGACATATGGTATTTGAAATGCAGTTCAATCTCAGCATCTGCACGAAGGTTTTCAAGGTAGAATTCAGGCGACTTGAAGATGTGCTGCCAATTTACGGGTTCACTCCAAAGTCCAAATCGTGCGGCATTGTTTCCCAGGTCGATAACTGCAAAAGTATCCTTGTTTTCGAGTTTTCTTGAACCACGCCCAATCATTTGAAAATACAGGGTCAGCGATTTGGTAGCACGATTCAGGATAATGGTTTCCACAGTCGGTTCGTCAAAACCTGTTGTAAGAATTCCTACAGAAGTCAGGATTGCATCCGGAGTGTGCTTGAACCACGTCAAGATTTCCTTTCGCTCTTCGGGATTATTGGTGTTGTCCAGGTGGCGGATGTCGTAGCCGGCTTCCTTGAACGTTTCATATACATATAGGGAGGTGTTGATTCCGTTATTGAAAATCAACGTCTTTTTTCCAAGTGATTTTTCGGTATAAGCGTGAAGCAGTTTTTCCTGCATCACCATATTGGAGTACAGATCGTCAGATGATTTCACAGTATAATCGCCGTTGATTCCAACTTTCAACGAAGTCAATCCAACATCATAGCTGTAGGTTATGGCTTTCGCCAAAAATCCGCTGTCAATCAACGAGGAGATAGTATCGCCGACAATCAATTCATTGTAATTCTCATTCATCGGCATCTTGATGTTGGAACTCAATGGAGTTGCCGTAACGCCAAGAATGAAGGAATTCTTAAAAGAACCGAACAGTTTTCGGAAGGAGTTGTAATGGGCCTCATCGATGATGACCAATCCGACATCCTCTATTTCAAGTAATTCATCGTTAAGGCGGTTTTTCAAGGTTTCCACCATCGCCACGAAACAAGAATATTCTTCCTGGTCCTGCAGTTTTTTTATCTTGCTGTTGATGACCTTGTTCTTTACACCAAATCCTTTGAGCATCTTTGAAGTCTGCTTGCAAAGCTCGATTCGGTGGGTCAGCACCACCACTTTCTTATTGTGTTCGGCCAGATAGCGACGTACGATTTCAGAAAAGATGACCGTTTTTCCACCGCCTGTTGGCAATTGATACAACAAGTGATAATTGGGAGCTGCATTGGACATCCTTTCAAAAATGGCGTCAATGTCTCCTTTTTGATAAGCATACAGTTCTTTCCTATCTTCAATTTCTGGTTCTACGTCTTTGTAAAGCATTATCTTTTTTGGGGATTTTTGCAAAAATACACCTAAAAAAGAGTTATCCGGCTATTTTAAAGTTAATTTTAAGAATTTAGTCGAGTTGGTCTTTTATATGTTCGAATTCGTAACGATTCTCCCATTTTTGTCGATTTACTTCATTATAAACATCGAGAATCCGTTTCTTGTAGTCGGTTACGATTCCGTTTGCAATGGTATACTGCACGACTTGCTCGAATGAATTTTGAATACTCTTGAAAAAAGAAGCATAGCGCACTTCCCGCTTTGCCGAATATTTCATTGCCACTTCAATCGTGTACAACATGATATCGGCAACTGCAAAAGCATCGACACCCAAAACAAGAAAGTGCTTGATGATTTTTTGGGCAACAGAACGTCTCAGCTTGGGACGCTTGCTTTTGACAGGAAAATATTCGTTGGAGATCTTGACTTTCGCTTCCTGGATGAGTTTTTCCTCTTTGGGATTAAAAACAAAATCATAAAAAACCTTTACATCACTGAATTTATCGTACAATTCCAGCAATTGCTCTTCCACTTGTTTCTTGTCAAGCGAATCCAAATATTTTTTTAAATCGCGTTTGCTCATTTAATTTTTTATAGAAATCATTAACGTTTTCGTACTATTAAAATCAATGATAATACTTAATTTTGTCATTTCCAAAAAACAATCAATGAACAATGACTTAAAAGCGACTCCGGCCGATAGATGGATTATAAATCCTGTAAACAACTTTATAAGTAAATCTACAACGGGTGGAATTGTTTTATTTGTTTCAGCAGTAATCGCTATTGTTCTGGCCAACTCTCCTTTATCAGACTGGTACCATCATATCTGGGAACATAAAATCGGATTGACGTTTGACGGAGCAACCTATCTGAATTATTCCTTGCATCATTGGGTGAACGATGCCCTGATGGCGATTTTCTTTTTCGTTGTCGGATTGGAATTGAAAAGAGAAATGATCGGGGGTGAATTATCAAATCCCAAAAAGGCAGTGTTGCCAATTGTAGCCGCAATTGGCGGAATGGTTTTTCCTGCAATAATCTATCTATGTTTTAATTCCGGCACTGCATCTTCTCACGGCTGGGGAATCCCGATGGCAACCGATATTGCATTTGCATTGGGAGTCTTGTATTTATTGGGAGATAAGATTCCGATTTCTTTGAAAGTCTTCCTTACTGCTTTGGCAATAGTGGACGATCTTGGAGCCGTTCTCGTGATTGCTTTTTTCTATACCGCTGAAATTGATTTTCCAATGCTTTTTACAGGGATTGGTTTAGTAGCCTTCTTATTATTGAGCAAGGCTTTTGGGATCAGGAACACCATCTTTTATGCAATTGTCGGAATATTTGGCGTTTGGCTGCCATTTCTCCTGTCTGGAGTTCACGCAACAATTGCCGCTGTACTGGTGGCGTTTACGATTCCGGCGAACTCGAAAGTCAATGAGTTGCATTTTGCCGATAAGATCAAGAAATATCTGGATCAATTTAAAAGTGCAGATGCCAACAACGCTCCTACTCTGACAGACGACCAATTGCACATCCTGGACCACATAAGGATCACAACCAAGGATGCAATGACACCATTACAGCGTCTGGAACACAGGATGCACGCTTTGGTCAGTTTTATTGTAATGCCTCTTTTTGCCCTTGCAAATGCAGGCGTAACCTTTTCCAATTCTATTTTAGCCGAAACAACGAGCAACGTAACATTGGGAGTTGTCTTTGGATTGGTTGTCGGAAAGGTAATTGGTGTTTTTGGCACTTCAATGTTGATGATAAAATTGAAATTTGCCGACTTGCCATCTGGAATAAACAACAGGCAGTTATTTGGAATCGGACTGTTGGCTTCGATAGGCTTTACCATGTCACTTTTCGTGACCAACCTGGCTTTCAACAATCCTGAGTTTGAATTGCAGGCAAAACTTGGCATCTTCATTGCCTCTACAATTGGAGGAATTTCAGGTTATCTACTATTAAATAAAAACAATACATAATTGAACATAAATAACTTAAATACAGATGCTTAAATTTTTTAAAATTGTCGCTATTCTAGAAGGTATTTCTTACCTGGCTTTATTTGCAAACATGCTTTTGATCAAGCCTAACAATATGGAACTTTATAAAACGCTTTTGTTTCCAATCGGAATGGCACACGGTCTTTTGTTCATTGCCTACCTTGTCCTGGCTACCATGCTGAAATTCGAATTGGATTGGAGCTGGAAGAAATACGGAATCATCGCAATAGCTTCAGTCTTGCCTTTCGGAACTTTTTACATCGAGAAAAAATACCTTTAATCAATGCGTGAAATTGCAGAAAATATCTTCGGTTGGACCTACAAGCTCTTGAAGGGATGGGATTTTAACGATACCCTTGCCTCCTATTTCAGCTTGTGCATAGATATTGTCCTGCTGTGCTTTCTTGCCTATGCCATCTATATCGTCTTCCGGTTTACATTGGTTACGGCCATGATCCTGATTGCCAAGAAGACAAATACAAAATTCGATGATTTGCTGGTGTCCAACAAGACGGCCAAATACATTGCCCATTTGATTCCATTGCTTTTCATTTACAAGGCAGTTCCGATAATCCTGAAAAATTTCATCTATTGGGAAGCCATTTTCGGAAAATTAATCGGAATCTATATCGTCTTGTTGGTCTTGTGGATCATCAGGACCATTTTCAATGCCTTGAGGGATTATCTCAAGCAGCAACCAAGATACAGCGACAAGCCGATTGACAGCTACATCCAGGTAATTATGATCGTGCTTTGGACGTTTGGCGTTGTAGCGATTATCCTGTACCTGTTCAATATTTCCGCAAAGGCGTTATTGACCACCTTTGGTGCAATTTCAGCGATTGTGTTATTGATTTTCCGCGATACCATATTGGGATTCATTGCCAGCATACAGGTTTCCGTAAACGATATGGTCCGAATCGGCGACTGGATCACGATGGAAAAATTTGGTGCCGATGGTGACGTCATCGAAATCAATCTGGCGACCGTAAAGGTTCGGAATTTTGACAAGACCACGTCAACAATACCAACGTACAGCCTTATTTCTGATTCCTTCAAGAACTGGCGGGGAATGTTCAATTCTGATGGAAGAAGGATCAAGAGGCACGTCTTGATCAAGGCCAACAGCATTCGTTTCCTGCAAGAATCCGAACTGACTGAACTCAAGAAAATCCAACTCATCAGTCATTACATCGACCAGAGACAGGACGATATCAAGAAATACAACCTTGCGAATAGTATCGACAAGACGCTTTCCGTAAATGGAAGGAACCTTACCAATTTCGGATTGTTCAGGAAATACATCAACCAATATCTGGAGCAGCATCCAGGCCTGAACAAGGACATGATCATGATGTGCCGCCAACTTCAATCCAACGAATTTGGCGTTCCTTTGGAGATTTATGCCTTTTCAAGCGACAAGACCTGGATCAATTATGAATATGTGATGGCCGATATTTTCGACCATATTATTGCCTCTGTAGTTTATTTTGATCTGGAAATCTATGAACTTCCTTCCAGTAAGAGTCTATTGGATCAGCTAAAGTAAAGATACATTTGAATCATTAAGATATTTAAGGAAATTAAGTCTTAATGAAATTTAATCTCTTAATGGTTTTAAAATAATAAAAAAGGAAGCCTTTCGGCTTCCTTTTTTTAAAAACAAACAATTATTAGATTGCCTGCTCTCTTTTTTTAGCTCTCTTTTCTTTGACAAGCTCTATGATAGCACCGCCAATCCAATATTGAACGAAACCTACCAAGAAAATCATCAACCAAAAACCAGTGGTCAAGATGGTTAGAAAGAGGATAAAACCTAAATACTGTTGAAATTCAAACATGTTTTCCGGATTTTTTTGTATACCCGTCAAAGATAAGCGGAATTATACTTTTGACCAATAAAAACAGTCAAAATAATTTTCAAATCATTTTCTAAACCTACTTATAATCCTTATTTTTGGGCTGATTTTAAAAAAATCAACATTTATAATAACAAACAACAAACATATTTACAATGGAATACAGAATTGAAAAAGACACGATGGGTGAAGTAAGAGTTCCTTCTGAAAAATATTGGGGAGCTCAAACAGAACGTTCAAGAAACAACTTCAAGATTGGTCCGTCGGCGTCAATGCCAAAAGAAATCATCGAAGGTTTTGCTTATTTGAAAAAAGCGGCCGCTTACGCCAACCACGACTTGGGCGTCTTGCCAGTTGAGAAAAGAGACGCAATTGCAGCTGTCTGTGATGAAATCTTGGCAGGAAAGCTAGACGAGGAATTCCCATTGGTAATCTGGCAGACAGGTTCTGGAACGCAGAGTAATATGAACGTGAACGAGGTGGTTGCCAACAGGGCCCAGGTTCTGGCAGGACACAAAATTGGCGAAGGCGAACAATTCATCAAGGCCAATGACGACGTGAACAAATCGCAATCTTCAAACGATACGTATCCGACAGGAATGCACATTGCTGCTTACAAGGCGGTTGTGGAAGTAACCATTCCGGGTGTTGAAAAATTAAGAGATACGCTTCACGCAAAAGCAGAAGCATTCAAGAACGTGGTAAAGATTGGAAGGACGCATTTGATGGATGCTACTCCATTGACTTTGGGTCAGGAAATTTCGGGTTACGTCGCACAATTGAATTATGGTCTAAAAGCATTGAAAAATACATTGGCACACCTTTCTGAAGTTGCCTTGGGTGGAACTGCCGTTGGAACCGGACTGAATACACCGGAAGGTTACGACGTAAAAGTGGCAGAATATATTGCTGAATTTACTGGTCATCCTTTTGTTACAGCGCCAAACAAATTCGAAGCTTTGGCAGCACACGATGCAATCGTTGAAACACACGGGGCATTGAAACAATTGGCCGTTTCCTTGAACAAGATTGCAAATGACGTAAGGATGATGGCTTCTGGTCCGCGTTCAGGAATTGGGGAGATCATTATTCCAGAAAACGAGCCAGGTTCATCCATCATGCCAGGAAAAGTAAACCCGACGCAATGTGAGGCGTTGACAATGGTTTGTGCCCAGGTTATGGGTAACGACGTTACCATTACAATCGGTGGTACACAAGGTCATTATGAATTGAATGTGTTCAAGCCTTTGATGGCTTCAAATTTCTTGCAATCGGCCCGTTTGCTGGGAGATGCTTGTGTTTCTTTCGACGAGCACTGTGCGCAGGGAATCGAACCAAACTACATCAGGATCAAGGAATTAGTAGACAATTCATTGATGTTGGTTACAGCCTTGAATACAAAAATCGGATACTACAAAGCAGCAGAAATAGCCCAGACAGCACACAAGAATGGAACGACTTTGAAAGAAGAATCGGTACGTCTTGGATATGTCACACCAGAAGATTTTGACGCTTGGGTAAAACCAGAGGATATGGTGGGAAGCTTGAAATAGTTATGAGTTATGAGTTATGAATTATGAGTTGCTTATGATAACTTAAAATTTGCTGGCTTAAATTAATTTGATAAAAAACCTGAAGTTTGCGCTTCAGGTTTTTTTATGCATTCAGTTAAACATTCCAGAATTACCTTTGTAGGGTTTTTCTTTTTGGTAAAATATTTATCTTAGCATCCCACAAACTGATGCAATGATAAAAACACATCCCCTGACCGAAAGAAAATGGTCTCCTGCAAAACGTTTTTTTGCCATTCTGGGCATGTCTTATTTGTTTCTGGTAATGTTTCCATTTCCAATAGATCAAATTCCCGGGCTGGGTATCATTGCTGAATTCTATATGATTGCCATTAATTTCCTTACCGGAATTCTAGGGACGGATATTTTACAGATACACAATTTTAAAAGGATTACAGATACGGGAAGCGGTGACACGACTTTTGATTATGTCAGGCTCCTGACCTATGTTTTGATGGCAATAATTACTGCAATAATCGTATTTTTTGCAGACAGGAAAAGAATCAATTACGACCGATTGTATTATTGGTTCATCGTTTATGCACGTTATTATCTGGGCTTGTATTTGATTGTTTACGGTTTATTTAAATTGGTGGAAGGCCAATTTTCATTTCATGATTTTGGCAGGTTGGAAGGCACTTATGGCGACTCGACTCCCATGGGATTACTTTGGACATTTATGGGGCATTCGAAAATATACGGAGGCTTTACAGGCATAATGGAAGCTGGTGCTGGTTTTTTAATCTTATTCAGCAATACAAAAACACTCGGGGCCTTGCTTTCTGTCGCCGTCATGAGCAATGTTGTCCTGATGAATTTCTGCTTTGACGTACCCGTAAAATTATTTTCAAGTCACCTGCTTCTGATTTCAATACTCATTCTGGCTCCAAACTTGAGAAAGCTCTATAACTTCTTCGTATTGAACAAGACCGAAACCTTGAACCATTGCAAATTGATCTTCGAGAATAAATGGAAAGCCAGGACAAGAGCTTTCGGAAAGGGAATATTGATAATGGGATTCAGTGCCTTCATACTTGCAACCGGCATCGACGGAATGTACGAATATGGTTCGCTTTCACCAAAACCGGCTATGAAAGGAAGTTTTCATCCCGTTCTGTTCTATGCCCTTGAAAATGACTCCCTGAAAGAAGTTGCCGACAAGCAGGTCCGCTGGAAAAAAATGACAATCTCCGGCGATTATGGAAGCATCACGACCGAAAAAGGAAACACGAATTATTACGAGACAAAAGTGGACACGCTGAAAAAGACAATCACTTTCAAGTCCTACAAGGATACTGCAAATGTTTCAGTAATGTCCTATGAGGAGCGAAATCCAAAATATCTGATCTTAAAAGGGAACTTTGAGAAAAAAAGCATTCAAGTTGAATTCAATAAAAAAAACATCGAAGATTACAGGCTTGTTAATACTGGATTTCATTGGATCCAAGAATATCCGAACAACCAATAATCAAGATTTTCTCTCATTCACCTTTGACAGGATATCCTGCATCATGTCCATCTGGACCTTTTGGATTTCAACCATCGATTGTTCCTGATGCAGCAACAAGTGGTCTATCTTTTCGTGCAGCATCCTGATTTCCAATTCAGATTTAAGATTGATCATGTAATCTTTCTTCGCGCGGTCCCTGTCCCGTTCCTCTGTCCTGTTCTGGCTCATCATAATAACCGGAGCCTGCAGGGCCGCAACGCACGACAGGATCAGATTCAGCAAGATAAACGGATAAGGATCGAAGCCCTTATTGGCCAGGATAAATACATTCGCAGCAATCCAGATCAGCAAAAAAGACAGGAATGAAATGATAAACGTCCAGCTTCCGCCAAAAGTAGCCACTTTATCGGCCACTTTTTGCCCAAAGGTAAATTCCTGGATCTCATCATCCAGTTTGTCCGAAAGTGTCGCATTATCGCTCAAGGCATCCACGACGGTTTGTTCCATCGCTGACAGTTCTCCTGTTTCCTTTATCAGCATTTCAGCAATATATTTCTCCCTGAAAGTATGCAGTTCCTCCATTGCCATGCATTTCTCCCCCTCAAAATCAGGATGCTTTTCTTGTATAAAATCCAGTATCGATTTCCGCACCAATTTCGCCGGAACCTTTTCTACTTCCGCATATTCTTTACCCGAAATATCACTAATAAAATTTTCCATACTTTAAACTCCCTCTTTTAAAAAATTAAACCATTAAGGTATTAAGATTCATCAAGTACTGCCTTGGTTTTGCTCAATATCTTGATGGTTTTAAATCAATTTTTTTATTATTAAAATCAAAACCAATGCTTTCTTCGGAAATAATATACCATACCCACAACGGTCAAAAACATCACACCCAGTACGATAAAATACCCGTTTTCACTCTTCAATTCCGGCATGTTTTCAAAGTTCATCCCGTAAACCCCGACAATGAAGGTCAACGGCATGAATATTACCGAGAATATTGTCAGTGTTTTCATAATCTGGTTCATTCTCTGGCTTTGCGACGAGAAAAAGATGCTCGAAGCGCTCTCCAAAGTGTACATGTCATACTCGATCTGCTCCAATATCTCCAAGCTCTTCTGGTGCAGGCGGGCAAAAAAAGTATAATTCACCTCTTCAATTCCGCCAAATTCCTCATCCTGCCGGATACTTTTCAGGTTGAACAATGCATCCCGAAGCGGAACAATCGCACGCTTCAAGAAGCTCAAGCTGTCCCGCTCCTTCTCGATCATCTCCAATACAACTGCCTTGTGATTGTTTTTCGCCTCGATCATCAGCTCCTCGATTGCCGTTTCGTTGCTTTCAATCGTAATATAAAAATTCTCCATCACCGCCTCAAGCAGCAAATAAAGCAGGTAGTCGTTTTTTTTCTTCCTTACAATACCGCTGTGCGTCTTGATTCTCTCGCGGATATGCGTAAAAAAATCACTCTTCTTTTCCTGGAACGAAACCAGTAAATTATCCTTCAGCAAGAAGCTGATCTGTTCCACCTTCATCAGATCGCCCTCCTCTTCCTGCAAGATCGATTTTATGCTAAAAAACAAGACATTGTCCAGCTCCTCCATTCGGGAACGCCTGGAAACATTCAGGATATCACTCACGATAAAGCTCTCGACATCCAGGAATTCTCCAATTTGCTTGATCAGTTCCACATCGTGAAGCCCGTGAACATTCAGCCATTTCACATCCTCCGCCTGCAACGGATCCGAAATTTCCTTTTTCACACGTTCAAGTGATACCTTTTTATATTCCTCATACCCCAGATCGTCGTACACAAACAACTGCATCTCAACAGCATCCGTCGTATGCACTCCCGTATATTCAAAAAAATTCGGCTGGACTTTCCTAACCTTCTTATATTTAATTCTTCTCAAAGCGCATTAATTTGTCATAAAGATAGGAGTTTTTAAATTTCCATTTTACATTTACAAAATAAATTCAGTAGCAGGATTGGGAGCGAAACGCTTGGGCATTTTTGGAAACCATTTTCCTGCCTTCCTTCCAAATCTTTTTGTTTTTAAAGAAAAAACAAAAAGGATTTTCCCTCCAGTCAGGGCTAGAGAACATTCAAACCGCATACTTATAAGCACAGAGTAATGAAACAAAGATTAATAATAATTGGATTAACTTAAAAAAAATAAACAATTATGAATAAAATCATTTTAATCATTATTTTTAATTTGGTGTTTTGTGTTGCAAATGCCCAAACAAGCGTCAATTTCAAAAAAAAACTTTCCATAGAACATACCTATGGAGATGAAAGTTATACTTCTGAAAAAATGGAATTTGAAATTCATAATGGGGAAGTTTATGGAAGAATTACTAATCCAGACACTGACGCTCTACTCAATTCTAAAAGAAAATTAAGCAAAAATGAAATTAATATTCTAAGTGCTTTTTTAAAATTAGTGGATGAATTTAAAAATGATTGTACAGAAGAAGTATCAAGTTCATACATTCGTTATTACACCATTAACAAAGACGGAAAAGAAATTAAAATCTCTAAGTTTTGTGATTGGAAAAATCTCACATATTTTGATATCAAACAGAAATTATTTGAGACATATCTAAACAACCTCAAAAAAGAAAAACAAAAATTAAATACTGAGCTATCTAAATTATTATTAGGAAATTGGACTGAAAGTATAAAGTTTGATAAATTAGATAACAAGCTAATTTGTACAATCAAAAAAGCATCTAATAATTTTAAAGCCTCTGAATACATTGAATTCAAAGAAAATTATAAAATGATAGCCCATCGAAATCATAAAATCATTTATTACCAATACAAAATAGATTTTTTTAATGGCAAAAAATATTTAAACATCTTTGCTGACAGAGGTAAAAATGGCGAAGAATTTATTTATGGTCATAATTTTCTAATAACGTCTCTTTCCGAAGATGAAATTAAATTTACACGTTTCTAACAAAGCCTAATACGAATAACTTATAACTCAAATGAGAACATTACTAACTAACATACAAGAACTCCTTCAAATCCGGGAAATAAACATCCAAAAAGTTTCAGGTGCCGAAATGGCAATCCTTCCAACCATAAAAAATGCCTATCTGTTAATCGAAGACGAAATCATAAAAGACTTCGGCTCGATGGAAAACCTTCCCGATTTCGAATACGATAAAAAAATAAATTGCCAGGGAAGAACCATCCTGCCAGCTTGGTGCGACAGCCACACCCATATCGTTTATGCAGGAAGCCGCGAACAGGAATTTGTAGACCGCATCAACGGATTATCGTATGAAGAAATTGCCAATCGTGGTGGTGGAATTTTGAATTCAGCCAAAAAGCTCAACGAAACTTCCGAAGAAGAAATCTACAGCCAATCCAAATTGCGTCTTGAGGAAGTGATGCAGCAAGGAACCGGAGCCGTCGAAATCAAATCAGGCTACGGACTATCTGTAGAAGGCGAACTCAAGATGCTACGTGTCATCAAACGATTAAAAGAGAATTATCCAATCGCCATCAAGTCCACATTCCTTGGAGCACACGCCTTCCCTACTGAATTCAAGGAAAACCATTCAGGCTATATTGATGTCATCATCAACGAGATGCTACCAAGAATAGCCGAAGAAAAACTCGCCGATTATATCGATGCTTTCCTGGAAACAGGTTATTTTTCGGTCGAAGAAACCGAAAGGATTATGGAAGCTGGTCTGAAATACGGATTGCGATCAAAAATCCACGTCAACCAATTCACCGCCATCAACGGAATCGAAGCCTGCGTAAAACACAACGCCTTATCGGTTGACCATCTGGAAATTGTAACCGACGAAGACATCGAAGCATTGAAAAATTCAGAAACGATGCCAGTTGCCCTGCCAACCTGCTCCTATTTCATCAGCATTCCCTACACTCCAGCCCGTAAAATGCTCGATGCAGGATTGCCTTTGGCCCTGGCTACCGATTTCAACCCGGGCACGACACCATCCGGAAATATGAATCTTGTAGTGGCAACTGCCTGCATCAAGATGAAAATGACGCCCGAGGAAGCCATTAACGGTGCAACAATAAACGGTGCCTATGCAATGGGACTTGCCGAAACCCACGGAAGCATAACTGTTGGAAAGAAAGCCAATCTTATCATCACAAAACAGATTGCTTCGTTCTATCAACTGCCGTATGCTTTTGGAAGTAATCTCATTCAGGATGTGATTATTAATGGAGAAGTTATTTAAATTTTAAAATAATTAAATTTATCAATTTAAATACCCTGAAACCCATTTAGTTTTTACTTTAATAAAATATGACTTGCTAAAATTATACTATCAGAAGCAATACAACTTAATACTAAAAGAAAAATGAAACAAATAATTCCAATACTGTTTATAATTACTTTCTCAAAAATATACTCTCAAAATATTGAGAAAAAGATTGGGACCTTTAAGATAACGGAAGTTGGATATTCTTTTGAGGAAAAAAACAAGAAAATAAAAATCAGCAAATCTGTATTTTACTTTGATGAGTACGGCAAAACTCTAGAAAAAATCAAATATGGAAGACACCATTATAATAAATTAAACGTCATTGGAAAAATTGAACAATTTTACTACGACAAAGACAAACTTGTATTATCTAAAAGTTATACTTCAAGTTGTAAATCTTGTGATTACTACCAATTTTACACCAAATACCATTACAACAAGGACAAGATTTTAATTAATGAGACTACCTATTATGGTAAAAACGATTCTTTGTTTATGGAAGTTATCTATGTAGATAAACCAAATATAAGGGAAACTCATTTTAGTGAATCAACATTTTATCAAAACATATACAATTCCGAAAACAGGCTCATACAACTTAATCAAGTTTTTGAAGACACGAAAAAAATAAGATGGCAATATCTATATGAATATCGTGATAATTGTAGAATTGGCAATTTCCAAACCTATTATGGAGATGGAAAAGAAAACTCAAAACAAGAAATTGAATACTTCGATTCACAAAAAAGATTAATTTCAAAAGAAATCATAGATAGTTATAAAACAAAAATGATCTATACGTATTCGGAAAATGGCATTCTAGAAGAAATAAAAGAATATCAAAGCTTTGGTAACGAAGAGTACAAATTATCTTATACTCTGAAATTAAGTTTTAAAGGCAAAACTGAAAAATTGAATAGCGACATCATAGGTAAAATAAATTCAGAATTAATTGAAGAATAAAATTAGCACGGAAGCTCTACCTTGACATCCGGAAGTTACACACAAAAAAAAGAGTTCGCCTCACAGCGAACTCTTTTTAGTTTTGAATCAATAATTAACTAAATTCTTATTTCAGGCTGAAGCTTGTTTTGGAAACCAATTCCGCCTTGTCAAAAATATTCACATAATAAGTGCCTTTCTCAAAATCAACACCTTTTCCATCAAGGAATTCACAAACATCAACTGCTTCATTGTTATAGGCAACGGTAGTCGTAAAACTATAAGTAAGGGACATGTCTCCAAAATTCTCCGTTCTCTTTTCTCCCAGCACGTTGTTCTTGCTGTCAATAATCTGGATGTAATATTTCTTCTCTCCGGATTTCGCAATTGAATTTGCTGCCAAGGCAAAACAAACTTTCAATTGGTCGGCCCTTCTGGCTTTTTCGGTTTCAATCTGTTTTCCAGAACTTCTCACCTTGATGGCCTGGGTTCTTAGGTTCATGATTGTCAATTTAGACCCTTTTTCAACCGTTTTTGCCAGGTTTTCGTTCTGAACCACCAATGTGTCATTGTACTTCTTGGCTTCTCCCAAAACCAGAACCGTACTGTCTCTTTCAGTTGTCAGCTTTTGATTCTGCTTTTTAAGCTCTTCGTTTTCAGCTATCAGAACTTTCATATTGCTCTGAAGCTTGTTATATTGGTCGCGGTATTTGGCCATCGAGGCCGCATCACCTTTGGATTTTTTCAAATCAGCAATCAAGTTGATCACTTTCTCTCTTTCGGCAACCAAATCATCAGATAAAGCTGTTTTTTCTTCTATTGCTTTATCGTAAGTCGCTTTTAAAACTTCAAGCTCATCCAATACTTTTGTCTTCTCGTCTTTTTCCGTAGTCAATTCGGTCTGAAGCTTGTTTGCATCAGTAGTCATTTTAAAAATATAGGCCAGACTACCTGCCAAAAGCAGTGCCAACACGACAACTATAGCTTTCAGACTTGAATTATTTCTTTGATTTTCCATAAAGTGTAAGTTTTAATAATAGAGATTAATTCTTAAGGTTACTTTTAACAAATTTAAAATAATATTAAGCTGTTTCAATCTTATTAACGTAAGTTTATACTTTTATATTATTTTTGACGCACAAAATAAATTTATGGAAAAGCTGATCCCTTTTACGCTTGCAGACCTTGCCAAAGTTACCAATCATCGAAGTGGAGAAATCAAGTTCGGTGAAAAAATGCACACCGTTCCAAAGGAAACGACGGCGATGGAATTCCTAAAAACCTGTGAAGCCAAGTATGTATTGTTTGGGATTCCTGAGGATATTGGAGTTCGTGCCAATTACGGTCGTCCCGGTGCAGCTTCTGCCTGGGAAAGTGCCATAAAAAGCATTGCAAACATCCAGCACAATCGGTTCTGCAAAGGAAGCAGGTTGTTGGTACTAGGCTCGCTTGATGTAAAAGAAGAAATGGAATTCGTAAAGGATCTGGATTTTACCATTTCGGAAGACCGGGTAAAATTAAGCCGGACGGTAGAAAAAATCGACAAGGAAGTGGCCCATATCATATTCAATATCGTCAAGGCTGGAAAAATCCCGATAGTGATTGGCGGAGGCCACAACAATGCCTACGGCAATATAAAAGGTTCGGCCCTGGCCAAGGGAAAACCAATAAACGCAATCAATTTTGATGCCCATTCCGATTTCAGGATCTTGGAGGGAAGGCACAGTGGTAACGGGTTCTCATACGCCTTTGAAGAAGGTTTCCTGAAGAAGTACTTTATTTTCGGACTTCACGAAAGCTACACTTCCAAAAGTGTCCTGGACATCATCAAGAAAATTGAAGACCGTGTCCGCTATAATACGTACGATGAAGTCAACATCCGGAAGCAGAAAAACTTCGACCAGGAACTTTTCCAGGCATTGAATTTCATCAAGAACGACCCTTTCGGAATCGAAATTGATCTCGATGCGATCCCAAACATCGCAAGCAGCGCAATGACGATGAGCGGTTATTCTGTAGAAGAATTGCGGTTGTTCATCAGTTATTTTGCTCAAAATCAAAATGCTTCCTATCTCCACATCTGCGAGGGTGCACCTGATCTGGGAGAAGAAAAGAACAACCATCTTATTGGAAAATTAATTGGCTATCTTGTAACCGATTTTATCAAGGCAAACCATAAAGAAGAATAAATGAACATCTTGCTCATTGAAGACGACAAGCGAATAAGTGATTTTGTAATCAAGGGATTGGAAGAAAACGGATTTTCCGTAAGCCTTGCCGTTACCGGAGAAATTGCCCGTGAAATGGTGTCCGAAAATGAATGGGATATCATCTTGATGGACATAATGCTTCGCGGAATCGACGGGATCCAGCTTACAAAATTGATCCGATTCAAGAAGAACCACACCCCTATCCTGGTTTTAAGTGCCCTTGATGATGCCGACAATAAAGTTGCAGCGTTAGACAGCGGAGCCGATGATTATCTGGTGAAACCCTTCCATTTCAAGGAATTGATTTCCAGAATAAATGCCCTGACCAGAAGGACAAAATTCAATTACAAGGAAAAAGAACAGGTTTACATCTGCCACAATCTAAAAGTAAATCTCGATGAACACTCGGTTTTTCAAAATGAAGACCCGATTGATTTGTCGCCAAGGGAATATAAATTATTGCTTTTCCTTTTGGAAAACAAGAACAAGGTCGTTTCCAGGACCCAGATCCTGAATGCCGTCTGGGGAATCAATTACGACAATAATACCAATGTTGTCGATGTCTATATTTCCTATCTCAGGAATAAGATCGACGAAAAGCAGCACAAATTCATCCATACCATCAAGGGAACCGGATACATGCTGAAAGAATAATTTTCTATTTTTGCCACAGATTAGCACAGATTTTAAATCCTTTTAATTCTTTTAATCTGTGGCAAAAAAATAGACAAAGCAAATCTCTAAATTTTTAAATCTTCACAAAATGAAAATCCGAAACCGCTTGACGCTGATCTCATCCGCCACTTTCGGATTCGTCTTCATTATCGCTTCGGCCCTGATCTATTTTTCATTCTACAACAGTTCCGAAAAAGTAGTCTTCAAAGAATTGCAAAAGACCTGCCTCCTTTCCGGAATCTATTATTTGGAGAAGGATGAACTTCCCAACTACGAGCATTCGGCAATCAAGGAACAATTTGAGGAAAACATCCAGAATGACATCGTTCGAGTTTATGATGAATACAACCGTATTGCTTTTGGAAACAAGCAGGCCGACCGGAACATCAATGCAAAAAACTTGGAATTTATCCGGAAGAACAAGAAGATGAGTTTCAAGTCAAACAATCATTTTTATTATGGCATCTTCTACAATGACAATCAGGGTGATTTCGTAGTTTTTGTCAAGACAACCAGCGAAGTTTTCAACTCCCAGACCAATCGATTGCTGGTGATCATGATCGTAGTGTTGTTCGTCGGGTTGCTTTTGATTTTCCTTTTGAGCCGATTGCTTTCCAACATTGCTTATCGTCCAATAACTGAAGTTATAAAGCAAGTTAATTCTATGGAATTGAATTCTTTGGACAACCCTATCTCATCTTCCAATACAAATGATGAAGTACAGGATCTGATTACCACTTTCAACAATTTATTGAGCAGATTGTCCGATACCTTTTCCATACAGAAGAATTTCATCAATTATGTTTCGCACGAATTCAAGACACCCCTGGCTTCCATTTCTGGAAATCTGGAAGTGTTTGCACAGAAAGAAAGAACGCCGGAAGAATATCAGAAAGTGACTTCGGAAGCTTTAGAAAATGTCTACCATATAGAAGAAATCCTAAACTACCTGATGATGCTTTCGGGTTTGAAAACGATCCATTCCGAAAATGAAACCTTTAGGATTGATGAAACGGTTTGGAACATCAACGACCAGATCTTTGAAGTTTACGACAACCAGGAAATAAGGATCGATCTGGAAGTTGCGGACGAAAAACTGCTTTCCGTCAAGGGAAGCGAAATGCAGATCCAGCTCGCCCTTTACAACCTGATTGAAAATGCGGTCAAATATTCCAACCGGAATCCAATTAAAATTTCACTCTCGGAAGCGAACAATCAACTCCAGATTACCATCCAGGATTACGGAAAAGGCATCCAGAAAGACGATTTGGATCTGGTGCAGCAGACTTTTTATCGTGGCAAGAATGTCGGTGATATCAAGGGAAGCGGAATCGGCTTGTCACTCGCGACCATAATCTTCAAGCAAAACAAGATCCAATTTTCAATAACTTCGGAAGAAAACACAGGAACCCGGATCACATTGCTTTTTCCAAAACTCTAATCGTTTTCTAATATTGGATTAATCCACTCTTAATGTGGGTCAAATTTTACTGTAATCTTTACCCGATAGCTTTGCAGTATCTAAAAAGACCCACATTGAAACCTATTTTATTTACCGCAATTTTCGCCAGCTTTGGGATCTCGGCCCAAGCACAGACTGCTGTTGCAAAAGACACGCTGAAGATTTCCAGGGCGGGAGCCGAAACGATTTTCCTGAAAAACAATTTAAGGCTCTTATCCGAAAAGCTCAACATCGACCAGGCTGAAGCGCAAGTGGTCCAGGCAAGATTATGGCCAAATCCAACGCTTGAAGTCAGTGAAATCAACTTGTGGTCAAATGCCTATTCAGAACAACTGCCCCCTATTTCTGGTGATTGGGGAAAAACTTCGCAGGTCGCTGTCAGCCTTGAACAAATGATCTACACGGCCGGAAAAAGGAAAAAGATGATTGCAATGGAAAAAGTGGGCGTTGAAATGGCGCACGAATATTTCAAGGATTTTCTCAGGATCTTGAAAGTCGAATTCCGAAACAATCTGACCCATCTGCAATATGTGCAAGAGAAGCAGGCAGTGTACAGAAAGCAACTGAATTCGATGCAGAAGTTGCTGAAAGCGTACGAAAATCAAGCCAAGCAAGGAAACATCAGCCGAAGCGAATTTATACGATTGAAAGCTTCCGAACTGGAGTTTTTAAAAGAAATCAGCGATCTGCAAAAGGAAAACAACCAATTGCAAAAAGAATTGAAAACCTTGATGAGTCTTCCTCCTGCAAGCTATCTGAAAATTACCAGCGAAAAATTTGTCCCAGAATTATCGAAGCTTGACAACATAAACCTGGCCGATCTGGCTTCTTCCGCTTTGGAAAATCGTCCGGACGTGAAAGTTTCTGTTCTCGAAGAAAAATACAACAAGCAAAAATACAGATATGAATTGGCACAACGAACGCCAGACGTGACCTTGGGAATCAATTACGACCGTGGCGGAAACATTATGAATGATTTCGTGGGGATTGGCTTTTCAATGGACCTGCCTTTTTTCAACAGGAACCAAGGAAACATCAAGATGGCCAAGTTTGATATTGACAAGAGCGGCTATGCCAAGCAGGAAAAAAACAACGAGGCTCAAAATGAAATAATCAAAGCCTACGAGGATGTCTTGGTAGCAAAGAAGATGTATGAAAATACAAATGACGATTACGAGAAAGACCTGGACACGCTTCTGGACAGCTACTTCAGGAATTTTGCCCAAAGAAACACGAGCATGCTCGAATACCTGGATTTTGTAGAAGCCTATCTTCAAAACAAGACCATCATCCTGGATTCCAAGAAAGAGCTCAACGAGCATTTTGAAGAACTGCAATTTGTGGCAGGAAAAGAACTTTAATAAAAACACACTAAGACAATTATGAAACATACCTATTATCTATTACCGATCCTTTTCCTTTTCAGCTGCCAGGAAAAAGAAGTTGCTGCTGAAAAAGACGATAAATTCTGCCTGAACGAAGACATCAAAAGGAAGATCACCATTCAGGAAGTAAAAAAAGAAGCCGTCTCAGAAACATTTTCTTTGACTGGAAGCGTGACGTATAACGCCGATAACGTGGTCCAATTCACCAGTCTGGTCAACGGAATTGTCAACAATACTTTCTTCTCTTTGGGAGATTATGTCAAGAAAGGACAAGTCTTGGCCGAAATAAAAAGTACCGAATTGAACGGATTGCAATCAGAAAACAAGTCGCTGGCTTCGCAGTTATTGGTGGCCCAGAGACAATTGGCTTCTACAAAATCGATGTATGAAGATGGAATTGCGTCACAGAAAGACTTGATCCAGGCGGAAAGCGAAGTGAATGTGTTGAAATCGTCTTTGGAGAACATCAAGTCTAATCTGGCCTTGTACAGTGCAAGTTCGGAGAAATCGGTTTTCCAGATCAAGGCACCTTCAAACGGATACATCGTGGCAAAGAACATGAGTTCAGGAATGCAGATTTCTGAAGGAAGCGAGCCCTTGTTTACGATTTCTGATTTGAGTGAAGTCTGGGTAATGGTCAATATCTACGCAACGAACATTCAAAACATCAGGGAGAATATGGAAGTCAAGATCAAGACCTTGGCTTATCCTGATGAAATTTTTACAGGAAAGATCACCTCGCTTTCGCAAGTTTTTGATTCGGAAGAACGTGTTTTGAAAGCGCGGATCGTGATGAAAAACAAGGACTTGAAATTGAAACCGGGAATGTCCGCAGATATCTTGCTGAACAAGGAAACAAGATTTACCGAACCAATGATTGCAATTCCCACGAAGGCGATGATTTTTGACAACAACGTGAATTTCGTAATAGTTTACAAAGGCGATTGTGATTTGGAAATCAGGCAGGTGCAGCCCACAACCCAGAATTCTGAAAGCATCTATTTTGAAAAAGGAATTTCTGAAAATGAAAAAATTATTACTAAAAACCAGCTCTTGATTTACGAAAGTTTGAAGTAAATCTCAGCTTCAATTAAACGTATTATTTGTCGGAATGACAAAATTCTTGATAAAACTTATTAAAACACATGCAAAAGTTTGTACAAAATCTAGTCGCCTTTTCGCTGAAGAACTCGCTCATCGTGTTCTTTGCAACGGGACTTTTACTCGCGGCGGGCATCTACAGTTACATCCACACTCCTATTGAGGCATTCCCGGATGTAACGAATACGCGTGCCAGAATCATCACGCAATGGCCCGGAAGAAGTGCCGAGGAAGTAGAGAAATTCATCACCTTGCCGATTTCAAAAGAGATGAACACGATTCCGAAGAAGTCGCAAGTCCGTTCGATTTCATTATTTGGATTGTCGGTCGTTACCGTTTTATTCGAAGACGACGTCGAGGATTTCTATGCACAGCAATATGCTTCCAACAGGATGGCAGGTATAGATTTGCCTGAAGGAAGCGATGTTTCGATTGAACCTCCTTATGGCGCGACGGGAGAAATTTTCAGGTATGTTGTCAAGGGCGATTTGCCGATCAAGGAATTGACAGCAATCCAAGATTGGGTAATTGAACGCGAATTGGTTTCGGTTCCAGGAGTTGCCGATGTGGTGAGTTTTGGTGGTGAAGAAAAAGTCTATGAAATCAAGATCAATCCGACAGAGCTTGTGAATTATGGACTTTCTCCGTTGGACGTTTATGAGGCAGTTTCAAAAAGCAACATCAATGTCGGTGGTGACGTGATCCAGCGTGGCGACCAGGCTTATGTGGTTCGAGGCGTGGGATTGCTTGATAATATTGAAGATATCGGGAATATCTTGATTCAAGTGAAAGGCTCCACTCCTGTCCTGGTCAAGCACGTTGCAGAAATCTCTATTGGTGCCAAACCAAGATTGGGGCAAGTCGGACTTGACAATGATGATGATTTGGTGGAAGGAATTGTCGTGATGCTTCGCGGTGAAAATCCGAGTGAAGTGATTGAAAATCTGAAGCTGAGAATAGATGACTTGAATGAAAGAGTCTTGCCGAAAGGCGTTCAGATTGTACCCTTTATTGACAGGACAGAACTGGTCAACACGACGGTTCATACGGTTACCAAAAATCTTATCGAAGGGATTTTACTGGTTTCGCTGATCGTTTTCATCTTTTTATACAATTGGAGAACGACGGTCATCGTGGCTTCCGTTATTCCGCTTTCGTTTCTTTTTGCGATTACGATGCTGAAAATTCAAGGGCTTCCGGCGAATTTGATTTCAATGGGTGCTTTAGATTTCGGACTTTTATTGGAAGGAACGCTCGTCATCGTCGAGCAGGTCTTTGTCTCGCTCGAAAAGAAGGCGCACAAGGTCGGAATGGAAAAATTCAACAAGATGTCCAAAATGGGCTTGATCAAGAAAAGTGTCGGAAGCGTTGCAACATACATTTTCTTCGCCTTGATCATCTTGATTGTCGCCTTGATGCCGATTTTTTCTTTCCAGAAGGTGGAAGGAAAAATGTTCTCGCCGTTGGCATTTACCTTGGGTTATGCTTTACTTGGTTCCTTGATTCTGAGCTTGACGTATGTCCCTGCAATGTGCAAGGTATTGCTGACAAAAAATATCGTTGAAAAAGAGAACATGATCTCGAGGTTTTTCAGGGTAAACCTGTTCAAGCTTTTCAATTTCAGTGCCCAGAGAAAAAAGCAGACGATTGTTGTTTTCTTGCTGATTCTTGCTGTTTGTGCCGGAAGATTTGCTTTTTATGGCTCTGAATTTATTCCGAAATTGAACGAAGGCGCGGTTTACATCAGGGCGACTTTGCCCAACAGCATCAACTTGGAAGAATCAACCAGACTGACAAAAGAGATGAAGAAGAAATTGCAGAAGTTTGAAGAAGTGCAATTTATCCTGACGCAAACCGGGCGACCAAACGACGGAACCGACCCGACTGGTTTCTTTAATATCGAATTCAATGTGCAATTGATTCCTGAAAAAGAATGGAAACGCGGGCTGTCAAAAGAACAATTGATTGCTGAGATAAAAAATGTCCTGGACGATTATCCCGGAATCAATTTCGGCTTCAGCCAGCCCATCCAGGACAATGTGGAAGAATATGTGGCAGGTGTGAAAAGTCCGTTGGTCATTAAAATCTTTGGCGATGATTTGGAAGAATTGGAAAAATATGCCGGACAAGTGGCCAATTCCATCAAGACCGTGGACGGCATTGAAGATATAAACGTCTTCAAGAACATCGGCCTTCCAGAATTGAGAATCCAGCTTCACGATGCACAGATGGCAAAATATGCGGTGACAACTGCGGATGCGCAAGCTGTAATTGCAATGACCATCGGTGGCCAGGCGGCATCGACTTTTTACGAACAAGAAAGGACGTTTGACATCAGGATCCGTTTCTTGAAAGAATACCGTGACTCAAAAGAAAAGATCGAAACGATCTTGATTCCGACGATGGACGGAAAACAGGTCCCGTTGAAAGAAATTGCAACCGTAAGTTACAAAACCGGGCCTACGTTTATTTACCGTGAAGGAAACAGCCGTTACATCGCCATTGGTTTTGCCATTGAAGGACGGGATCTGGGAAGCACGATTGTCGAAGCGCAGACAAAAGTGGCCAAAGAAGTCAAGCTTCCGAAACAGAATACGATGAAATGGGCGGGAGAATTTGAAAGCAAGGAAAGGGCTTCCAAGCAATTGGCAATGATTGTTCCGATAGTATTGCTGTTCATCATGTTCTTGCTTTATTTCAACTTCGGAAACCTGAAAGATACACTGATTGCCTTGAGCACGATGCCTTACGCTTTTATCGGAGGATTCATATCGCTCTGGCTGACCGGAACTATTTTCGGAATTTCTGCCGGAATCGGATTCATCATCCTGTTTGGGGTCAGCGCCATCGACGGAATTGTCCTGATTGGTGTGATGAAAGAAAATTTAAAAGCAGGATTTGGCTTGCGAAAGGCAATATCTGAAGGGGTCCATAGCAGGATTCGTCCCGTTGTAATGATTGCCTTGATGGGTTCCTTGGGATTGCTTCCCGCCGCATTGTCCACCGGAATGGGCTCTGAAATCCAGAAACCTTTGGCCATTATGATTGTTGGCGGTATCGTGATCTGCATGATCTTGTCCCTGACCGTTTTACCGCAGGTGTTTTATTACGCCTACAGAAAGAAGCACGAGTAGTTTTATAATGATTGGTTTGTTATTTATTGTGTGATCAAGGCTCCATTTATTGGAGCCTTTTTCATTTATATTTTATGTATTTTTACATACATTAAAATTGCTTATGGATATTATACCCCAATTGAGGACGATAAACGTTACCCGATACATTGCTCCCTTGCGCGAAGGTGGCTCCTTGCCTGCCCTTGCCGAAGCCGATGATGATTTCAAATATGTACTAAAATTCAAGGGAGCCGGACACGGTGTGAAAGCCTTGATCGCCGAACTGCTTGGTGGCGAAATCGCACGGGCACTGGGCTTGAGGATTCCGGAACTGGTTTTTGCCAATCTTTCGGAAGATTTCGGAAGAACCGAAGCAGATGAGGAAATCCAGGATCTGCTTCAAGGAAGCCAGGGACTGAACCTGGCACTTCATTTCTTGTCCGGAGCAATCAATTTTGACCCGGTAGTGACGCATGTTGAAGCTGGATTGGCTTCGCAAATTGTTTGGCTGGATGCTTTCGTGACCAACGTTGACAGGACTTTCCGGAATACCAATATGATGATCTGGCACAAGGAACTCTGGCTGATTGACCACGGTGCCGCTTTCTATTTCCATCATTCGTTTACCAATTGGGAAAGCCACGCCAAGAGTCCGTTTGCCTTGATAAAAGACCACGTACTGCTGCCTAAAGCTTCCTTGCTTGAAGAAACAGACAAGGCTTTCAAGGCTGTATTGACAGCGGAAAAAATCAACACAATCGTAAACCTGATACCAGAGGAATGGCTCCATTGGGAAGAATCGGATGAAAGTCCCGAAGCCATTAAAAAAGTATATGCCGATTTTTTACTGACCCGATTGGCCCATTCAGAAATCTTTATAAAAGAAGCACAAGATGCAAGACAGAAAGCTATATGAGTATGCAGTGATTCGCGTGATGCCAAGGGTTGAACGTGAAGAATTCGTGAATGTAGGCATTATCTTGTTTTGCAAGAAATCACGGTTTATAAAAGTATTGTTTGAATTGAACGTGGAAAAGCTGCACTGCCTTTGTCATGAAATTGACATGGTCCAGCTCGAACTGAATTTACTATCCTTCCAGAAAATTGGAGAAGGTGCAAAAGATGCTGGCCCCATTGCCGCAATGGAAGTACCGGAACGTTTCAGATGGCTCACGGCCGTCAGGAGTTCCGTAATCCAGACTTCAAGGCCGCATCCTGGATTATCAGCTGATTTGGACGGCACGATCAAAAGATTGTTTGAAGAATTGGTCTTGTAACTTCAAGCGCCTGTAAAACAAAAAACCTCAAAGTCATTACTTTGAGGTTTTTTGCTTATGGGGATGGTTCTATACCGAAATCAAGAAATTCGACATGTCCAAGCCATTGCTCGTGTGATATTGCCATTGGAGGCTCAATACATATTTGAGCGTGCTCTTCAGGTTTTGAAAATCGTTTGGCTTCACGATATAGCAGTTCGCACCATTGGCAAGCGTGTTTTCAATATCCTTGTTTGCTGAAGATGTCGAGTAGATTGCAACGGCAATACTGTTGTATTTCTGGTTTTGCTTCAGTTTCTTCAAGGTTTCCAGTCCATTCAATATCGGCATGTTCAAATCCAGGAATATGATGTGGGGCAGATCGGAAGTTTCCAGATACTCCAGAAGTTCCTTTCCGTTTTCTACAGTGGCAACCTTCGAATCAAAATCTAATTGCTTGATGGCCTCTTCAAAAAAATTGCGATCATCCGGATCATCATCGGCCAAAAGTACTTTTATTATTTTTTGATTGTGTTTTAGCATATAATATAGGTTTTGTTTTAAGGGACATGGTCTTTAATTACTGAAAATAATTAACGATTGTTTAATCGATACGATAAACAGTGCAATTTCAACAAAAAAAATATTTCAACAGAAAAAAAAGATTACAACATATTTTACATATGTTACAACATTCCCATATCCCATATCAATGCTATAAATAGTCGCAAGATTATTTTTAAAGCACAAAACTATCAAAAATCCTCTCAAACAAGGCTTTAGCAGTACATAATTGTGACAATATTGCAGTATGTCATTGAAGGAAGGTTGCTTTGAATGCAACTGTTGTGATTTTCAAACACGACTAATGCGTTGCAGTCCTTTGAATTTTTAACAATTTTTAATACTTTTGGGTGCCTACTTTAAAAGTAAGCATTTCAACAACAGAATCCAAACAAACTACCCAACCCACCCTACTATAATGTATCTAACTTTGAATTATTATCAAGACAAGTGTTCGAAAAAACGTGTCCCTGGACCGCATTTTCATCGGCAATTGGAGAAAAGTCCTTATTTTAGAGATCCATTTTTTGACATGAATAAAAAATCTGGATCATGATTTTAATTGTAGATGACATCAGGGCCAACATCTTGGCGCTGAAGAAAATCCTTGAACTTCATAATCTTCCTGTTGATACTGCGGAATCTGGCGAGGAAGCGTTGAAGAAGATCCTCAAGATCGACTACTCCTTGATTATAATGGATGTCCAGATGCCCGGAATGGATGGCTTTGAAGTGGTTGAAACCTTGTCCGGAAGCAACAGGACAAAGGATATTCCCGTAATATTCCTGTCGGCAATCAACAAGCAGAAAAAGTACATTTCCAAAGGATATGAAACGGGCGGAGTCGATTATATTACCAAACCCGTAGATCCTGATCTGCTCATACTCAAGGTGAAGACCTTCCTTAAACTATCGGAACAGAAAACGGAATTGAAGAACATCCGTGACATCCTTTCCAAAGAAATTGAAATCCGGAAGGAAGCGCAGGAAAGCCTTTCCAATCAGATGGAAGAACTTCGTTCGGTACTGCAGTCGTTGCCCGAGATTGCATTCATCATTTCAAAGGAAGGCCCGATTGAGTATGTAAACGACCAATGGTTCCAATATTCCGATGACCCGAAAGCTTTTCCGGAACCCCATCCGGACGACCACCACTTGTGTGAGAGCTGGGAAAAACATTTTGCAGAAGGAAAAGAGTTTGCCTGCGAGATGAGGATCCGCCATTTGAGCACGAATGCGTTCCGTTACTTCAAGATGAAGATCCTTCCGATACGTCACAACGAAAACATCACCCGCTGGGTAGGGACTTTCACCGATATCCAGGAACAAAAACTCGCCAATGAAATTCTCGAGGCAAAAGTTTCCGAACGTACAAGGGAATTGATTGCGAAAAATCAGGAATTGGAGTTCAGCAATCACGAACTGCAGCAATTTTCCTGGGTGGTCTCGCACGATCTGAAAGAACCCGTTCGAAAAATTGAAATGTTCATCAAGCTCCTGAAAGAAAAATACCTTGTCGAGGACGAGAAGGCAACCGATTATGTCAACAGGGCCCTCGGTTCTGCCGGCAGGATGTCGAAGCTTATTACCGACCTGCTTGACTATTCCAGATTATCTGCCAATGTACCTTTTGAAAAAACGGACCTGAATGGCGTTGTCAATGAAGTCCTGGCTGATTTTGATTACCTCATAGAAGAAAAGAAGGCAACGATCAGGATCAATGAACTTCCCGCCATAAAGAGCATCCCGAGCCAGTTGCGCCAGGTGTTCCAGAATCTGATCGGCAATTCGCTTAAATTCTCAAAAAAGGATATCGCTCCGGAAATCGAGATCAGTTCCGAATTTATCGAAGAGAAAGATTTTGAAAGCAAGGCATCGCCAACAGGAAGCTATTGCAGGATCACTGTAAAGGACAACGGAATTGGTTTTGATGAAAACTATCTCAACAAGATCTTTATCATCTTTCAAAGCTTGAACGACCGCCAAGCCTACGAGGGAACCGGAATTGGCCTGGCAATAGCAAAAAAAATAATCGAAAAGCACAACGGGTTGATAACCGCTAGAAGTCAGACGGGTTTGGGCTCCTGCTTTATCATCATCTTACCTGTTTAAAACCTTATAATTTAATCGCATTTTTATATGAATGGCAATTTTAAAAGAAATTTATTAGTCAGTTCGAGTGTTTCGATGCTCATCTTAATTGTGAGCTCTACCGCCTCCTATTTGAGCATCAGAAGCTTGCTGGACAGCAACCGCTGGGTAAACCACACGCATGAAGTCATCTATAACCTGAACAGCGCCACCATGGTCATGGTAGATGCACAGACTGGAATGCGGGGCTTCCTGGTTTCGGGAAGGGAAGATTTCTTGAAGCGCTATACCAATGCAGAAAACGATGTGGAAATTTATCTTGAAAAGCTTGAAATCCTGACGGAAGACAATACCGCACAGCAAAAAAGCCTGGAAGAACTAAAACCGTTGAAGAAACTATTCTTTGACTATCTGACCGTTCGGATCAATGAAAAACGCAAAGGCCAGGCCGTTGAAGCCAGCGAACTTGAAGTAGGAAGAAGATACATGGATAACATACGCAGTATCTTCAGGCGTATGGAAAATCAAGAACAGGCACTATTGAAGGAAAGGGTATCTTCTTCCGAACAATATGGAAATTACAGCCTGATCCTGATCATTGCCGCCGCATTGATCGCCATCATCATCAGCATCCTGTTTTTTGCAAGGATCCTGAATGATTTCACTGCAAGGGTCAGGCTTCAAAAGGAACTTGAAAAAAGTGAGCAAGATACCGCCGAAAGAATAAGGGTGATCAGTGGCGTTGCCGGCCAGATTGCACAGGGCAATTATGAAATAAGAGTAGATGCTACTGAAAGTGATGCTTTAGGTAGTGTCGGAGAATCACTTAACAACATGGCAACTTCATTACAGCATTCTTTTACAGCATTGTCGGATAAGGAATGGTTGCAGGCCGGTGTTGCCGAACTCAACAAAGTGATGATCGGTGAAAAATCATTGGAGCAACTGACCAAGGATGTTATTGAATACCTGGCCATCTATACCAATAGCAATGCCGGCGTGATGTACCTGATGGAAGGTGATTATCTGCATACCGTTGCAGGTTACAGCTATATTTCTACCAAGGACAGGGAAAATTTCAAATTGGGAGAAGGATTGACCGGCCAAGCTGCCTTGTCCGGACAAATTCTGGAATTGAAAACAATCACCCCAACCGACATAAGAATCTCCTATGCCCTGGGCGAAGTGAAACCCGCCCATGTCATTGCTGTTCCGCTGGTGGACGAAAAGACCAACGGAGTGGTTGAACTGGCTACTTTAAAGGAATATGCAAGCCGTGATATCGAATTCTTGTCGAGTGTGGCAAACAATATCGGCATCGCCATAAAAGCCGCACAGAACAGGAAACGCCTTCAGGAGCTCTTGGAAGAAACCCAGGCCCAGTCGGAAGAACTGCAGGCACAGCACAGCGAACTGGAAAGCATGAATGCAGAACTGGAAACACAGACGGAAAAATTGCAAGCTTCGGAAGAAGAATTGAGGGTGCAACAGGAAGAGCTGCAGCAAACCAACGAGGAACTGGCCGAAAGAAGCGTGCTCTTGGAAGAAAAGAACATGGAGATCCAAAAGAAATCCGAAGATCTGGAACTTACAACACGCTACAAGTCGGAGTTCCTGGCCAATATGTCACACGAATTGAGAACACCTCTCAACTCCATCCTATTGTTAAGCCGCTTGCTGTCTGAAAACAACGACAGCAACATGAACGAGGAGCAGATTGAATTTGCGAAAGTAATCCAGAGCTCTGGAAATGGCTTGCTGGGACTTATCGATGAGATCCTGGATTTATCCAAAATCGAAGCAGGAAAGATGGAGCTTGAGCTGATGGACATCACAATCAATGAAGTGGCAGGAAGCCTGAACGACTTGTTTGGTGAGGTAGCAAAGGAGAAAGGAATCGAATTCAAGATCATATCGAAGGAAGCGCCAATGGTGATCAAAACGGACAAGATGCGCTTGGAACAGATCTTGAAAAACCTGATTTCCAATGCCATCAAATTTACTTCGGAAGGTTCGGTGACGTTGGAAATCAAGAAAGACCCCAAGGATGCGAAACTGATTTCATTCAGTGTAAAAGATACGGGCATTGGTATTCCAAGAGAAAAGCAACCGCTTATCTTTGAAGCCTTCCAGCAAGCCGATGGTTCCACCAAGCGCAAATATGGAGGAACGGGGCTCGGACTTTCCATCAGCCGTGAGTTGGCCAAGCTATTGAAAGGCGAAATAACGCTTACCAGCAATGTAGACGAAGGAAGTGAATTTACCTTGTCAATTCCTATTGTCAGTTCTTCCATCGGGCAATTGGTGGACAAGCACCACTCCTATTCCCAAACTGAAGAAGCTGCCGAGGAAGCAAATATTCCCAAATCAAGAGACAACAAATACCTGAGTGCCCATATTCCGGAAGATGTTCCGGACGACAGGGAAATCATCCAGGAAGGCGACCGCGTAATCTTGATCGTGGAAGACGATATCAATTTTGCAAAATCACTATTGGAGTTTGCCCGTCAGCGTAAATACAAGGGGATCGTCTCCGTTCGTGGCGACCATGCCCTGAACCTTGCCATAGTTTACAAGCCTGTAGGCATCCTGCTGGACATCCAATTGCCTATAAAAAGCGGATGGGAAGTGATGGAAGAATTGAAGAACAATTCGCAGACCAAGCATATTCCGGTCCACATCATGTCCTCGCATAAATTGAAACAGGAAAGCCTCCTCAAGGGAGCCGTGAATTTCCTGGACAAGCCTGTTGCCTTCGAGCAGATGCCGGAAATCTTCAAGAAGATTGAACACATCATCAACCGTGAATCAAAAAAAGTATTGATCATAGAAGACAACTCCAAGCACGCCAAGGCCCTCGCCTATTTCCTGGAAACCTATAACATCAATTCCGAAATAAAAAGCGAAGTGGCGGATGGCCTGGATGCCTTGCAGAAATCAGATGTGGACTGCGTGATCCTGGATATGGGCGTTCCCGACAAGCAGGCCTATGAGATCCTGGAAAGCGTAAGGAAGAACCCGGAATTGGAAAACCTTCCGGTCATTGTCTTCACCGGAAAAAGCCTTTCTATGAAAGAGGAGCTCAAGATCAAGAAATACGCAGATTCTATTGTAGTAAAAACGGCCCACTCCTACCAGAGGATGCTGGACGAGGTATCGCTTTTCATGCACCTTATGGAAGAAAACAAGGCCACCAATGCTCCCAAGAAACGCAATCTTTTGAACAATATCCTTAGCGATAAAACGGTCCTGGTTGTTGATGATGATGTGAGGAACATCTATTCCCTGACAAAAGCCCTGGAAGCCTTGAAGATGAACATCATTACCGCCATTGATGGAACAGAGGCCATTGCTGCATTGGAGAAGCATCCGGAAATTGACGTGGTCTTGCTGGACATGATGATGCCCAATATGGACGGTTACGAGACGGCCACCCAGATACGACAGAATCCCAAATTAAAGAACCTGCCGGTAATTGCCGTTACTGCCAAGGCGATGACAGGCGATCGGGAGAAATGCATCAATGCAGGTGCTTCGGATTATATCACAAAACCGGTGGATGTGGACCAATTATTGTCGCTCTTGAGAGTCTGGCTGTACGATCGTTTTTAATGCATACTATTGAAAGGATGAAAAAGAGAGTCTTGATTGTAGATGACGATACACGGAATATCTTCGCGCTTTCAGCCGTGATGCGTTCGAGGTCATTCGAATGCATTTCGTGCCTGAGTGCCCGTGAAGCGTTACGGATTTTAAGCAGCGACGATCATTTTGATGCGATACTGCTCGACATGATGATGCCCGACATCGACGGATACGATGCCATACCCCTGATAAAGCAATTGCCCAACAGGCAATCGACACTGATTGTCGCAGTTACGGCCCAGGCAATGCTTGGCGACAGGGAAAAATGCCTTCAGGCCGGAGCCGACGACTATGTTTCGAAGCCTGTTGACATCGACAAATTGTTCCAAATATTAAGCCTTATATAAACCAAGATGATAAAAGATCGAGAGCTGGAAACACTCATCAATGAAGTTTATGAAAACTATGGCTATGATTTCAGTGGCTATTCAATGGCCTCCTTCAAGAGGCGTGTTGACAGGCTCTACCAGCTGGATGGTTTTACCAACTTTCCGGCATTCCTGGAAAAGATAACCGATGACTCAGATTATTTCAGCCGGATGGTAGAAGAAATAACCGTGAACATCACCGAGATGTTCCGCGACCCTCATTTTTACAAAGTGCTTCGAACCGAGATATTACCTGTTCTGGCGACCAAGCCCTTTATACGGCTTTGGCACGCCGGATGCTCTACTGGTGAGGAAGTCTATTCGATGGCGATATTGCTCAAGGAAGCCAACCTGCTGGAAAAGTCCTTGCTGTATGCAACCGATATCAGTCCGATGGTCCTGGATGTGGCCCGAAAGGGAGTTTTCCCGTTGCGGATGATGAAGCAGTATTCTGAAAATTACATGGCTTCGGGTGGAAAGAAGGATTTCTCCCATTATTATACCGCCAATTACGGACTGGCAAAGTTTGGCGAGGACCTCTCTTCCAAGATGGTCTTCTCCCAGCACAATCTCGTTTCGGACCGCTCCTTCAATGAGTTCGATCTGATCCTGTGCCGGAACGTACTGATCTACTTTGACAAGGACTTGCAGGAAAGGGCCTTCCATCTTTTTGACGACAGCCTTTCAAAGCTCGGCTATCTGGCACTTGGCACGAAGGAAACCATCAAATACACCTCGATGCAGAAGCGGTACAAACAGTTTGAAAAAGAAAAGATATGGAGAAAGACACATTGATTTCGGGCTGCAAGGTAGTGATCATCGGTGGTTCTGCCGGAAGCCTCGACGTGCTTCTAAAAGTCCTTCCGCATCTTCAAGTCCCGTCGTTTGCCATCGTGATCGTACTTCACAGGAAGCATACCGATGATACTACCTTGGAAGAACTGATTGCTGTAAAGACCGTAATTCCGGTAAAAGAAGTAGAAGACAAGATAGCGCTGGAACCGGGCAATATCTACATCGCACCATCCGATTATCATCTGCTGTTTGAAAAGAACAACCTCCTGTCGCTGGATATTTCTGAAAAGATAAATTATAGCCGTCCGAGTATTGATGTCGCCTTCGAATCTGCAGCAGATGTCTACGGAAAAGCACTTGTTGGGATATTGTTGTCCGGCGCAAATGCAGACGGCACCGATGGGCTCATCGCCATTAAAAATGCCGGCGGCACCATAATCGTCCAGAAACCTGAAACAGCCGATATGCCGTTCATGCCCAATAATGCGATACTGCATGCTGCTCCCGATCACATACTTGATGTTTCGGAACTGCTGCACTTGATTGCCGGAATAAATGCATAACCCGGAACCGCATATCCTATAGTTTTACCGCCACATTCCTCACCTTTACCTCAAATCCAATTATTTTAGAAGCTTACCAGAAACAATGCGTTCCTTTGTATTGTTGATTCAATACTATAATACAGATTTCACACACGAGAGCTTTGTTATTCCCTGCAAGTTCCGGATCAGCTATAAAATTTGATTTGATTTTGGTTTTTATTGTTGAACTCCCAAAACAGGCATCTTGTTTTGGGATTTTTTAGTATTGTAAAAGTAGTATCCTTCAATTCGGTATGTCTTCCTGCCTACCATAACCACTCTTTTTAATTAAACATTTCTGTCCCAGAGCGTCGTTGTAAATATACGCAATAAATTTATCTCCTGAATCCACCTTGAAGATGATCCTCTTGGGAAGGTTCAGGTGGTTGTAGGTGATCTGGTCGATCTCCTTGTTCCAGTACGAGATCATGTTCCCGTTGAGATCATAGGTATAATCCGTCCCGCCGGGGCAGGAAAACAAGTACAATATAATTTACGAAGTGATTATCTTTTGATCTTTTATTTTCACGAACGGGACGCTCGCACCAGCGTGGGAGTTTTGCAGGTGATTGTAGCATTGGCAGCAATGCCTTTCGTTGGTGTTAAATGGGTTTGGAATAGATTTTTAAAATAAAAGACGACCATTAGGTCGTCTGTTTTAATCTTTTTAAAAATTTAGATTATCAGTATTTTCGAGGGTTTACGTTTGTATTTTTGAAAAATACCTAGTTTGGAACATTACCAATTCGTCTTTTAGTATGATAACATATAAAATCTTGCGTATAGCAAGCCTTATCTGTTTTAAATATAGCTTTGTTAAAAGCTTTTTTGTGTAATCCTGGTAACTTTTTAAATTTCCTTTTTCGAAGCCTGTCTACCTTCTTAAAAGTTGTAAAATCATAAGTTCCGCTTAGCATCATTACAATCTCAACTTCACCACAATTATCTCCAAGTTCAATGGTTGTTGGTTCTAATCCAACAGATTTAAATAATATTTTTTTTACAGAAACAGGAATATCGATTTTGAAAAAGCCATCCAAATCTGTTTTACCAATTTCAACTGAATCATTATTTGTAATTGACACTCCAGGCATCGTTTCCAAAAATTCAGAAATTATCCGCCCATGAATGACTTTGCTCTGAGAATAAAGACTAAATGTTGATATGATGTATGCTATAAAAATTACTAATAGATTTTTCATGATAATTATTTTGGTCTATATTCGTGTGTGTAATTATATTCCCATAATTTTTCTTTGCCAATAACTCTATACAACATAATAAAAGTTGCATTTGGAATTAACGGTTTATCATTTGAAGCCCAGCTTATCATGATACTCCTTCTCATTGTACTTATAGTGTTCCCCAACATTTTTCTAAGAACGTAATTTTAAACGATAAACTTACCATTTAATATCTTAAGCCCAAAAATAAATCTTCAAAACAGAAAGTAAAACTACCAAACTTTTACTAAAGCAGATAGTCCTCCGATTCAATCTTTTCAAATGGGTTCTTAAGCTAAGGTTTTTTCGCTCGATGTGATTCGTGCCGAAACGCTTTACACAATGTAATTTTCCATCAATCAGATATCTGTAGTTTTTTAATCCGTCAGTAAATATCTTTTTTGCTTCTGATAATTTTAAAGTATCCACGACACGGCTTAATGTTTTATTGGTTCGTTTACCAACATTAAAACTCACAATGTTTTTAGATTTTTTTCAAGTGCATAAACCAGCCGGATAAAATTTCGTTTGTGTCCGATATAAGTACACATTTCATCAACTTTATACGTTTTTCCTTTAAACATAATGGGTTGATTAATCTTTTTTGCAATAGCTACAATCCTTTTTAGCAATGTAGTCGTTGATATTTTTAATATTCTGGCAGTACTTCTAATACCTAATCCTTCTTTTGTTAATCGAATGATATTTTGATTTATATCTGAATTATACGCTTGATAGGTATAATTTTCTATAAAACGGTAACAGCAAATTTTACAAAAGTACTGCTGTTTATCGTTTTTCGTTCTCCCATTTTTAACAACCTTTTTCGCCTTACATCTTGGACAATTTATACCATCACTAATTCTGGAACACGAGGTAGTATTTTTGCTCATTTTAGTCCTTTTGAAGCAATATTAAAACAAAAAAGATGAGCATTACTGCTCATCCTTAACTTATTTTTTGCTAACAATAATTCTATTTCAATAAGTTAGAAATTTAAAATCTCCTATCACTAACTCTGAAACACTACCCTCTCTTTACTCAAAAATTTTTAAATCAACATTGCTTTTCTGATAATTGAAATACCATCCTAATTACCAATGACTTTAGTAAAATCTTCTCCTTCCCAAGTTAATTTGTTATCATTAAATTTAATATAAGTTTCTTTAAGCCTTAATAAGGCAATATACTTATAGGTTAATGACGATAGTTCTAATTCAAAATAATTATTTTTTTTATTTAAAACTTTATAAGGCATTGTTATTATATTATTCACTGCAATACGCCTTACCTTCATATCCGATTTCGGCTCAATAACAATGACGATTTCATTAATTATAATATTGTCTGGTTTAAATATTCTAAACTTATTTGAATCCCATTTTTTTTGAGCCAGTCTTGCATCAAAATCAGCGTCATTAGAAGATATCTCTACATAATAACTTAACTCCTTATATTTTTCATTAAATTTTTCATAGTGATATTCTATTGGGTTACTAATATTAAAATATAAGCTATCCTTGGCTTTCTTCATACCTTCATTTCCTATTATATTTATATGATCCGTATTTAGGTAATCAGGACTGCTTAAAGATAAAAAATTCGTGCCCTCAACTTTATACCAACTTCCAAAAGATATTGTATCACAGCATTTAAAAGGCTGATAATTACTTTCCGTTTTATCTATGATTAAAAATTTTTTTCTTTGTAAAACAAACTCAAATCCACTTTTACTTGAATGATAAATACCTGTAATACTTTTATTAGTAGTACAAGAACAAATTACTATGCCTACAAGTAATAGAATTGAGTATTTTTTTGTAGCGTTATTTTTATTTTCTTTTCTTTTCATTTGCTTTATTAATTTTATTTTGGTTTTGACTATTCCAATATCTCGTATTTATTTTTCTATAAATAAGTTCTCCTTTACCATCTCTTAAATTACCGAGATTTTCTAAATTTATCTTACTGGGAGTACTTATAGAAGCAGGAAGTGAACTTGGCTCATAGTAATATTGTGACAAATATGCAGCTATTTCATCTTGTAAGCCACTCGAAGTTGTTGGTTGTAAATAGCCATCCTTATTAAATTGTAATCCTTTCTCAGATGACAAAGAGAGTGACACATGCTTTATTTCATGTACATGTATAGCGTCATTTGGACCTTGGATTTTTATTATGTCATCTTTTTTTTGTACACCGTTGATTTCATCCCCCGAAACCAAATCATACATATTATCTTTATCAGCTCCTAAAATATCTATATCATTTTTTGAAGAGTTTAAACTAGATATTCGCGAATCCATCTGGGAGATTTCTTCTGTAATTTTTTTTCTTTGTTTATCATTTAAATTATCATCACCTAATTGTTTGTTAAGTTTCGCTTTATCACTATTTATCATAGAAATTTTACTATCGATTTTTTCTTTTAATCTATCTGCTTTTTGAGGATCTACCCATATCATTCCATTAGGATCTATAAATACAATAGGATTATTTTTAACATAATTGTAAGGAGACATATCAATGGTGATTTCCGCGAGTGGGTCAATATTCATCCATCTCCCGATTGCAGGATCATAATTCCTTGCTCCATAGTCATACCAGTTTAGTGACAGCTCATCCTGATACTCCTTCCCATTGTATTTATACTGGTACTTGCTCCTGTCCACCTCCCTCACAATCGCAAAGACTCCGGTCTCCCGGTCTCCTCCCCATTCCTCGATCTTCGGGTTGTAGCTGTGCTTCATACCGAAGGGATAATAGTGGCTCTCCTCCAATACCTTCAGCACGCTGCCTTCCCTGGTATAACTAAGCCTTATGTTTCCAAGGTGGTCCGTGTAATTGTACACGTACTCGAAATGCTTCCCGTCCACAACGCTGACATACCCACCCGAGATGGGGAAGAACTGCAATATATTGTTCACATACTGGTAGCCACCCAGATAATCGGTAACCGTCTCCACTTGAGGGCTGGTGGACTGGTCCAGCACGCGCTTGGACACTTTATGCCCGACGGCATTGTAAATATACGAAATAAATTTCTCACCCGCATCCACCTTGAAGTCGATCCTGGTCGGCAGGTCCAGGTGGTTGTAGCTGATCTGCTGGATGCCCTTGTTCCAGTCCGAGGTCATGTTCCCGTTGAGATCGTACCCGTAATCCGGCTGGGTCGGACCATCGGGACTCGTCCCGTTGCGGAAGCCGTCAAGGCTGTTGGAAAAGTCGTCTGATACACTTAGTCTCATTTAAAACCATTCTCTTCGATTTAAGACATTATAAATAAAAAAACAACCCGAAGGTTGTTTGATTTTTATGGGTTAAAAAAATATAACTATTTGTTTTTAAAACACATCTTCCTTATAAAGAGGCTATCACATATTTGATACATTACCCCTAAAACAAGCCACTCATTGAGTAGCTTGTTTTTAGTTTTTAATGGTTAAGTAAGTTTCATAATTCATAGTCTTACTAGAATATCTACCATTCTCTGTAAATCTGGCATATTCTTCTTTTTCAAAATTTATATATACAAAAGCACTTTTTTTAATTACAGTAGAATAATAACCATTTTTATCTGTGTATAATTTAATTTTGTCGTGACCTAAGTATTCATCATAATTCTTGTGCCCACTATCACTCTCATATCTATCACTATTTATAATAACTAAAACATTTTCAATAGGCTTTTTTGTTTTTTTATCAAAAACATGACCCTCTAATTTTATATTATTTGTATCTGTAACAGACATATAAAATGCAACAAAATAACCGACTATTGCTATAAATAATATACCTAATACATACAGCACTATTTTTTTACTATTGAACTTCATTTATTCTTTTATTTATTGCTGTTTGAATATTTCCTCCCGCTTTAGTTTGAATGTTTCCGTGATTAACATTTGGACCTGAAACATTTATATTTGTGACTTTTGCAGCACCTTCCGAAGTATGTCTATATCCTCTTGATCCTGGGGAATTACTACTTTGACTACTACTACTTCCTGAAGAACCTGAAGAAGCTCCTGAAGAAGCTCCGCTTGCAGAACCAACAGGGCCTGATGTCGAAGCTCCCACAGAACTAGATGATGAAGATGAAGATGCGTTAAACGTTCCTGAATTACTATCTTGAAAAAAGTTATATGCTGTATTTACATTGTTTGGAATACTTGTATCAACTGTCAAACCTCTAAAAGGACCATCAGAACTATCTACAATAATCATTGTGTCAATTGGTATATCAGGAACTGATTTCGCAAGGTTTACGGCATTATCTCCTCCATAACTGTAACCATAAACTATAACTTGATCCCCTTCTTGGTAATTATTTTCTAAAAATGTTTTACCTGTCTCAACACCTGGATCTTGTGTAGCCGATGGAGATATAACAGCTCCTTTAAAATCCATTCCTTGAGAACGAGCGTAAGCTGCTGTTGCATTATATCTATCTCCTGTTCCTCCTGTGTCCGCTGTTGTTGACCTTATATTTCCATCTCCAAACGGTCCACCATGATAAAATACAGCTAAAACTCTTAGTTCTCTATTTATTACATCGTACCACTAGTTTCAACACCTTCTAATCCCTCAAGTTCAATTTTCCATACAGGATTATTATGGGCAAACTGATAAGGCGATATAGACATATAGTCTTCGGCAATAGAATCAACTCCCATAAATCTACCTATAGCATAATCATAATTTCTATGCCTAAAAGTGTCCCAGTTCAGTCCCAACTCGTCTTGACGCTCTTGACCCAGGAACTTATACTGGTACTTGTTGCGCTCCACCGGCCTGAGTACCGCATAGGTTCCTCCAAATTCATCCCTTTCATAGTTGTTCCGCACCGAGCCATAATTCATGTGCTTCATTCCAAAGTGATAATAGTGGTTCTCCTCCAACGTCGCAATTGCACCACCATTCGGCTTGCTGTAACTCAGCCTGATGTTGCCCAGATGGTCCATATAATTGTACACGTAGTCGAACGCCTTGCCATCGGTGACGCTCACATACCCCTCGGTTGTTGGAAAATACTGCAATACACCTTTCAGATACTGGTAGCCTCCCAGGTAGTCCGTATTGCTGTTCACCAGCTCGACGCCCGACTGATGAATAACTTGTTTAGCGACTTTCTGTCCCAGTGCGTTGTAAATATACGCAATAAATTTATCTCCGGAATCAACCTTGAAGTTGATTCTCTTGGGCAGGTTCAGATGGTTGTAGGTGATCTGGTCGATCCCCTTGCAGTACTTCTTATTCCCAAATCTTCTTTTGTAAATAAGATTATTTCTTCATTCAATTTTTTTTTACAAGCATTGTATCTATAATTCGATTGTTGCTTCTTTCTACACATGCAGCACTTATAATGTTGAATTCCATTAGATTGAATTCCATTCTTTATACATTTACTATTACAAAAATTACATTTCATTTATGACCTATTTTGATACACGAAGATCGCACTAAATCATTTTGATCCTCTTTAAAACCTTAAAAATAGAAGAGAAGACCTGTTGGTCGTCTCTCGTTTGATTAAAGTTTCTAAATTAACATTGTTTTTCAAGTAGTTACCCTGCTATTTCATAAAAGCACCTAATTTGGAACATTACCAAATAAAATAGCAGTACTCAAGATTCAAGAAAAAACCTATAATAGATATTGCAAAGCATTTCTTATATTTGGTGGTGCTATAACCTTAATTGGTCTAATAGGATGGTCAAGATTGACTTATTTTATGTATAACAAAGAATATTCTGATTTTAAACAACGTAATAGTACTACCCCAACAGCAAGGTCATATCTAAAACCGATTCTATTTGCAATTTTTATTGTAGTTATTTTTGTTTTCAGTCTATTATATATTTTAGATTAATTTGTAAGCTTAGCAGGTCAACTAAAGTTACTAACCACATAACATTCAATAAAGTCTTCCTTTTATTTGGCACCTAAACAAATCTAATGCTTTACCAATTCCCTTATTTACGGTTTTCCGTAAAACGATTAAATCTTTTCAGTTTATAAAGTTTATTGCCAAAAAAGACAGCACTTAGGCTGTCTCTCTTTTCTATTCTACATCTAAAATGAACTATGGTAAAACATTTATGTCCTTAACACCACTCTCACAATTTACATCATGTCCGTTCATAGGATTTTTATTAGTACTATAAAATGCTTTAACTAATACTGGAATATATTCATTTATTAAATTTACACAATATTTGTTTTTTTCGCAGTAATCAAGTGTTATTTTTATTGATTCATCTAAATTTGCTCTCGTACTTACATCTAATATGGTGTAATTATTTTCTTCAACAAGAAGATAGTACTTTTTACTATATTCATCTAATAAATAAAATACATACATACCATTAACAACCTTACCTCCTTGAGAATTATTAATTACTCCTTTAAGAACATAAGCATTATATTCACCACTTTTGAATTTTTCAGACCTTTCTTTTTTTAATTCAGACTTTTTTACTAAAAAATTTAAAGTTTCAACTTTTAGCTTTTCAAACGTTAATCTCTGAATATTTTGGCTACTACAAGAGCATGCAAAAAGCAAGATAGCCCATACTAATAATTTTCTCATCATGATTTCTTATTTTGTTAAATCTCTTAATATTGTATTTCCAGTTTTCGTTGGTAGTAATTCAGTATCCAATCCTGGTTCCTCTTTGCCTCCTCTCTCATCAGCTGCAACTTTTGTAGCTACATTACTCTGGTCAGTATGTCCAATCTCGTGACCAAAAGTAGATACAGCCATTTCAAATTCAGATACGTCATTATTCTTTATTATGTCAACACCATCTTGTCGCAAACCATTTAATTGGTAATCTTTAGAATTCATTTCGCCCGACATAATCATATCTTTGGTTATACTTACCGAACCAAGATAAATTTCGATAGTTGCTTCTTTTAAAAACACACTCCCTTTGTCATCTTTACCAAACGAGTTAATTTCCGTATGTCCCATTTGAGTAGGTAAAACGCCAGTACCTTCCTGAAAATCAACTTTAATTTTTGCTTCTGACTTAGTCAAAGCATCAAATTGTTTTGCTCCTTCTGCTCCTGAATTTCGCAATGCATCACCAAATTTTTTATCTTGAGCTGTAGCATATTTTGTATATTCTTGCTTTTTTGCATCATACACTTGCTTATTATCTTTGTTTCTCCAATCATCTGCTTTCATCCCATCAGGGTCTATAAACCTCATTGGGTTATTATAACAATACGTATATGGCGACCATCGTCTTGATATTTCAGCTTTAGGGTCAATATTCATCCATCTCCCAATCGCAGGATCATAATTCCTTGCCTGATAGTCGTACCAGTTCAGTGATAGCTCGTCCTGATACTCCTTTCCGTTGTACTTATACTGGTACTTGTTCCGCTCCACCGGCCTGAGCACCGCATAGGTCCCTCCCGATTCATCCCTTTCATAATTGTTACGCTCCGAGCCATAATTCATATGCTTCATCCCGAAGGGATAATAGTGGTTCTCCTCCAACGTCCCGATCGTGCCCCCATTTGGCTTGCTGTAGCTCAGCCTGATGTTGCCCAGGTGGTCCATATAATTGTACACGTAGTCGAAGGCCTTGCCATCGGTGACGCTCACATACCCCTCGGCTGTTGGAAAATATTGCAGCACGCCTTTCAGATACTGGTAGCCTCCCAGATAGTCCGTATTGCTGTTGACCAGCTCGGTGGCTGACTGATGAATAACCTGTTTCGCGACCTTCTGTCCAAGAGCGTTGTAAATATACGCAATAAATTTATCTCCTGAATCCACCTTGAAGTTGATCCTCTTTGGCAGGTTCAGGTGGTTGTAGGTGATCTGGTCGATCCCCTTGTTCCAGTCCGAGGTCATGTTCCCGTTGAGATCATAGGTGTAATCCGTCCCCCCGGGTCCGTCCGGACTCTGGCCGTCCCTGAAGCCGTCGATGCTGTTGGAATGGTCGATCACGTTCACAAGCTGGTTGTAGCTGTACTGGTACTGCAGCTGGTCGATCTGGTAAATGTTACCGCCGGAGGCATCCAGGTAGCCGTTTCTGGAGAGTCCCGAGATGTTACCATTTTTATCGTATACGATGGTCTCGTTGTAGGAGTCGGTCACCTGTGAAGGATGAGGGCTGCCCAGGATCGGCTTCTGGTAGATCGCCTCGGTGAGCCTGTTCATATGGTCATAGCTGTAGCCGTACTTCCTCAATGTATTGTCGCTTGACGTCTTCCAGAACGTTTCCGAGATGTTCCCGTTGTACAGCGGCCTTACCGCGCCGCCCACGCCGTATTGCACCGTGTCGTAGTTCAGCATGAAGGCAAAAAGGTCGGAAGGGTCTCCCTGCTGGGCAAGGCCTGCGATATCGTTGATCCCCTTGAGCCAGCCGCGGATGTTGTAGGTGTAGTCCACCTTCTGCAATCCTGTCGGAGTGGCAGAGGGACCTCCCACCCGCTTGTTCTTCAATTGTCCCAGCGGATCA
>Ga0247805_1000036_pt1 | contig 140856 bp, 123 predicted proteins | sample UWRJL044104R1_FD_180930 | JGI IMG/M metagenome (GOLD analysis project Ga0247805, IMG submission 180930) | Plant litter microbial communities from Arlington Agricultural Research Station in Wisconsin, United States - UWRJ-L044-104R-1 | ecosystem: Environmental > Terrestrial > Plant litter >...
ATACATTCAGCTGAGCAGTACTAATTACCCAACAGCTTGCTCCTTTTCTTTTTCGCAAGACAAAGAAAACTCTTAACACTCATTCTCTTTTGCTTCCAATATGACATTGATTATACACTCACAAAGAACTTGTTGAACAATCAACAGAAAATCTTGTTGGTGACTATTGGCCTGGTGTTCACCTCTTCCCATCCCGAACAGAGAAGTTAAGCCCAGAACCGCCGATGATACTTGGATCAAACCTGGTAAAGTAGGTAGTCGCCACAATACCATTACAACAAAAAAGCCACTCTGAATAAGGGTGGCTTTTTTTGTTGGCCATCGATTCCCAGGTGATAAGTCCCACTTGTCCCGCGGCCCCGGGCAGCTTAGGTATGATTACGCTGGTCTCGCCAGAATACTTATTTAAAGGCAACCCACGAGGATGGTCTTTTGTGTCTTTTAAGGTTGTGTTATTTCAAATCTGAAGAATCGTAATACTTGTCCCTCCTATGTGCTTAATGTTTTTGTATCTGGAATCAGATTGATAAAGTTCATTTAGGGCAGTCCAAACGCCTTCCCAATTGGTATAGTCGTGCCAGATAATTACTCCCCCCGGACGCATCATTGACAGGACTTTATTACTGTCATTTAGAACATATTCGTAGGCATGAGATCCATCAATAAAAGCTAGGTCGACGGAGTTATGATGATCTGTAAATGGGTATGTCGCTGAATCTCCAAAAACCTGTGTGATTTTGTTAGCCATCGGGTGTCCTATAAACCTTTCTCCTGAAACGTCCTTTTTTACATATCTCACTTCACCTTCTTCAATATCCATCGCAGTCGTATTTAAGCGTTCGCTAGGCAAATCTAACGTAGTGATTGATGCCGTAGGATTTGCATTTATAGCCATATTTAAAGTGGTCCTTCCTTGATATGTACCAATTTCAAAGATACGGTCGGGGTTAAACTTTTTGACTAAGTTACTTATTACTTTTAATTCGAATTCTGTGGTATGCCCGAATCCACATTCATAAACTCCCTCATACTGAGCATTGTCATTTCCAAATAACTCAAAAACATCTGTTTTTGGAATTATAAAAGGATCAATGGGGGTAATATCCTCCTGGCCCAATTTAGTTTCATATTGGTTGTAGAGCGATAAAAGCTTCTCTCTACGATCTTTGTTTAACATTCCAAGCGAAAGGGTATGGCCAACCCTTCGACAAACACCGAGATATAACCGAAGATTGTTTGAAAAATTTCCCATGCAGCTTAACAGTTTATGTTAATTTAAAGTAAAATAATATTTATTTCAGAAAATATACAAGAACAGATAATATTGATATGAGGCTTAGTAGATTTAACTCATTAAGAATTTTTACTGAGTGGTTTTATAAGTAAAATAATTCAAACAAGGCTTTGCACAGTTTTGCGCCTGAATTTAAATTCTTTATTATGCAGCAAGAAATAAATGTAGTGTATCAAAACAGATCTCTATCGGTCTACCCTCAAATTGCATATATTAGAAATCGGTAATTGCTTGCTTTCATAAAAGACATTTCTACTAAAACTCTTTTATGAACCCTGAACCACAAACGTTACCACAAAGACTTGCTTCTATTGATGCTCTTCGCGGATTTGATATGTTTATGATTGCAGGTGGCGGAACCTTTATTTTTTTATTAAAAGGAAAAACAGGTCTTGGCTTTATTGATTCGATAGCTGATCAATTTGTTCATCCCGAGTGGCATGGATTCACATTTTACGATTTTATTTTTCCACTTTTTCTTTTCCTGGCCGGCACCTCCTTACCATTTAGCTTGACTTCCGGCTTATCAAGAGGTATTACCAAACAAACTTTGCTGCGAAAAGTATTTAGCAGAATGCTGATTTTGATTATTTGGGGCATTCTCGATAAAAATGCACCTATTGATATTTTTGATCCTGCTGAAATACGATATGGAAGTGTATTAGGAAGAATTGGTATTGGCAGTTTCATTTCAGCAATTTTATATCTGAATTACTCCTGCACAAAAAGGTTATTGATTGCTTTATCAATTCTTATTGGTTACTATTTGGTATTGCTGCTGGTGCCAGTTTCAGGATATGGGGCGGGGGATTTTTCGTTTGAAGGAAATTTGGTTGGATGGTTTGACCGAAGCTTCATGCCTGGGAAACTGAAGCAGGGAAGTTATGATGAATTAGCACTTTTAACGACTTTCCCGGCAATATGCCTAACTATTTTCGGGACGTTGGCCGGCGATGTGTTGCTTCAAAATACATCAGCGTCTTCCAAATTAAAATCATTATTTACTGCTGGCATAATAGGCATTATAACAGGAGCTATGTGGAATTTAATTTTTCCTGTTAACAAACATTTATGGTCTAGTTCCTTTATTTTACTCACTTCGGGGATGGCATTTTCTATCCTTGCATTTTTTTATTGGATCATTGACGTAAAGGGCTGGCATAAATGGGCTTTTTTCTTTCGTGTTATAGGTATGAATTCGCTGGTTATTTACCTTCTCGTCCGATTTGTAGATTTTAACGCATCTTCGAGGTTGTTCTTTGAAGGACTTTATATGCATACTGCTGAAAAGTGGCATGAAGTATTTAATGCATTGGGCGGGTTACTCCTAGTGTGGCTTGTGCTTTATTTCCTTTACAAGAATAAAATTTTTATCAAGGTTTAATTTACACTGCTCTCATCCAGTGTAAATAGCTCGTGACTCGATCGAGGTGCTATTCTATTAATTTATATATCCATACCTCGTTGCCTTAGTTATTGCTTCTATCGAGTTATCGACATTTAACTTTTCTAAAATACGTTGCCGATGCGTGTTTACAGTGTGAATACTTATCGATAACATGCCGGCGATCTCTTTGCTTAATTTCCATCACGAATCATCTTTAAGATTTCTTGTTCTCTGGTTGTCAATTTGATTGATCCTGAAGGGCTGGCCTTTGGGATCAATATGAATTCTCCGGTGAGAAAATTATGTATTTGAAAGTTGACTCCTTGCCTCAATTTCTGGTTCGGGGAAATATCGATCATCCCCAACGACATGCTTGTATCTCCCAAAGAATCCTGCTCTAAAATTTGATGCTGTTCTGTAACCATAATATAGCCTCCTTCTTTCGTGCATATACGATATTCCTTGACCAGTTTATACTGCTTCCTCAATCCGGCCGGAATCGTTGACAAAAACTGCATAGCTGCGTAACCGTTAATTTTTAATTCTATCAAATCTTCGGGGTGAATCTTTTTATCAAAAATTTCATTACTGACTTCATTGTGACTCTCCTCAATATCATACCCAAATAAATGATAGAAGTTTCGGGATGTATATATGTGGATGTTCCGTCGAATATCAAATACAGTTATACCACTACTCGTTAATTGAGCCATTTCATGTATAAATGAAAGGTGCTTTCTTAGGCGGGAATGCTCTTCATACTCTTCGCTTTCGACACTAGCTGTAAGTGATTCAGTCAAATTATCGATGGAGACCTTTAAGGGTCTCTGATTTTCTGCTAATGATAAATCAGTATTTTTTTGCATTTCAAAGTCGCCGTAATTTGTAATAACCAAAGATTATATGTTGCGGGTAAGGCGTTTAATGAAAGACAACTAAGTCCTGTTTCAACCTTAATAGTTGGCTGGTTATTTATAAAATAATACTTGTATATGAATTTTTCGGTTGTCAGAGGAGCGGATACTTATTTCGGAAGAGCGGTTGCTCAGGAACTTTCAGGGCTCGGAAAGAATCTTTTACTAGTAGGAAATGACAGGGATATTTTAGAAGACTTAGAGGGTTGGATTCGGGAAAACAGCGTGGTTAAGGTTTTTCATTTTATATCGGATGATGCATTTACCGAATCTATCATTAAGCTTTGCGACCACATAAACACCCATTTTACAGTTGATATACTTTTCAGTTATATTGAAACAGACATTTCTCAAAAGTTTGCAGACCAGGATATTATGCATCTTGACAGAAAACTGAAAATAAATTACGTTTCTGCACCGGTTTATACCCATCAGCTTTTACCAAACCTGTTATTAAATGCAGATGCATACATTATCAATGCCGTAGGGATTCTGGAATCTCCATCTCAGCATACGGAGATTTTAAAGCAGTTGAATGTCAACTTCTCAACATATTTACAATTTGATCTGAGGGATTTTGATATTAAAGTGGCAGCTTGGGATGTGAATTTGGTTAACGCTTCAGAAGGTTTTCATGAGTATAACTACTATACCGAAAAAGCAAAAGAGCTTTTGCAAAACTTATTTTGTCAGAAGTTGCCTGTAAATAGTTTCTAGGACTGTAATATTAACATTCTGCTTTTTAAATACCCCACACCGTTACAATTAAATTTCGGGGACCGCCATGATCCCGGTGTTCGCATAGATAAATTCCCTGCCAGGTTCCGAGAGCCAATTTCCCATTGCGGATCGGAATCATAACCGAGCTTCCGAGGATAGAAGCTTTGAGATGCGCGGGCATATCGTCAGAGCCTTCATAATCATGCTGGTAATCAGGATCGTTTTCTTTGACGGTTTTGTTAAAAAACATTTCGAAGTCTTTTCTGACCGTCGGATCTGCGTTTTCATTGATGGTTAATGAAGCGGAAGTATGCTGAATAAATACCTGGCAAATTCCCGCTTTTATTTCAGTGATCTCAGTCATAGTCTTCATAATTTCACCGGTTATCAAATGGAAACCCCTTCTTACTTCCCGTAACTGAATACTCTCCTGATATATTCTCATGTTTATTGCGCCTTACGTTAACTTTACAGGCAAATGTAAAAATAATGCCTGAGTTCTGTCAGAATACAAAAAAAGGAAACAAGCTAATTTGTCTCCTTTTTTTGTATTCCGGAATAAGGGTATTAGACACCTTTCGCTGTTTTATTTTTCACATCTTCCAATATTGATTTAATAGCAGCCTGATCCAGAACCTGACCCTTCACAATAACCGTATTGATTTTTTCAGTGGCCGAAATATCCAATACCGGATTTTCATCCAAAACTAAAATGTCAGCTTTTTTTCCGGCAGAAAGACTTCCATATTCCGTTTTATTTAAGAAAAGCGGAGAATTAATGACTGAAGCCTGTAATGCCTGAAGCGGCGTCAGCCCACTTTTTACCATTAGCTGCAATTCTTTATGTAAACCGATTCCCGGATAGACATAAGAATTTAAATAGCCACCGTCTGTTCCTGCCATAATTTTAACTCCGGCTTTTTCAAGCAATGGAAGTAAAGAGTTCGATTTGTCATTAAATTTTTTTCGGAACGCTACGGCATCTGCATCATCTTTCATGGCGCGTTCGACACGACCGGCGTATGTTTTTTGAAGGCCTCTTCCTATATATTGCAGATATGCATCCTGGCTGTGATCGTCCTCATCAATATGTGACAGCAAATATGGCAGGGAAAGCGTAGGTGTTACAAAAACATTGTTTTTAGCCATTTTTTTATAGGTTCTCAATGCAGCTTTTTCATCAAAATCGGCCAGGATTTTATTACTTAATTCGCGTCCTTTCAGTTTTCCAGAGGCTGAAAGTTCTGCAATTTCTTTTTCATTTTTTGTCGCGGCCCTTAAAATGTAAGACATATGCTCGATCGAACTGATACCGGCAGACATGACGTCATCCATCGTCAGAACGGAAGGAATGTGTCCGGAAACTTTATAACCTCGTTTTTTCGCCTCGAGGATACTTTCCAGAAATAAATCAGGTTTCATTGTATTGTCTGTTATTTTGACAAAATCGACCTTCAGGCCATCCAGGGAATCCAACCCTTTTTGAAGCTCAGCGGACGTTGAGATTTCGATGTCGCCTAACCATACCGATTTATAACCTTCCAGCTTTGGCCCGGAAGTGAAAATGGTAGGCCCCATAAGTTGGCCTTTTTTTATTTCTTCACGCCATTCCAGAACACTGTTACTGATATCAGCCGAGCAATCCCTCACAGTTGTTATACCGAATGCCAGATAAAGCGGGAGCAGATTTTTATTTTCATGTACTATTTCCTGGCCGCCGCCAAAATGTACGTGCATATCCCATAAGCCTGGAATGGCAAATTTTCCTTTCGCATTTACCGTTTTAAAGGACACAAAGCTATTCGCTTTATTTTGGTTAAATACACCCAAAATTGTATCATGTCTGATAACAATATATTGACTGGGATTTACCTTTCCTGATTTTACGTTGATTACATTTACATCGGCAATGATCAGATCAACCTTTGTTTTCTGAGCAAATGAACCGGCTGAATACATGATCAGCGTTAAAAATAAGAACAAATTTTTCATTTATTTTGAGTAAGTAAGAGTGATTTTTTTAATGTCCGCCCGCTTTTTCAAGCATTGCGACGATTTCCTTATAACCATTTCTGCGTGCATGCGTAAGCGATGTAACGCCGTCTTTATCTGGAATATTCACGTCACAACCGGCGTCAATAAGTAATTTTGTGATCTTCGTTTGTGTTTCAATTCCGCCTTTTCCAATGACCATTACTTCTAGTAAGGCGGTCCAGCCAAGATTATTGATATGGTTTATCGGAAATTTTTTGTCTTTCAATAATTCGATAACCGTTTCGATATGGCCTTTTTCGCAAGCAGGGATCAAAGTGCTGCCACCGAAGCGATTGTAAACTTTATAATCTGCTCCGTTTTTTACACATAACCGCACAATTTCAGTAAATCCTGATGCACCAGCATATAGAAACGGACTATTGAGAATTTTATCCTGTGCGTTAACATCCGCGCCTGCATCAATCAATAATTTAACAACGGGCAGCGAGTTTTTGTAAGTTGCGGACATCAGAGGAGTTTCGCCTTTGCTATTTCTTATTTCCAGATCCTTCTTCTGATCAATGTATCCCCTTAGGGCAGAAAGATTGTTTTGCTCAATAGCCTGAAAAATATCTTGTTGGTATGTAGCCATCGGTTTAAGTTTTTGAGACTGACAATTTAAAGCGCAAAGCAGCACCGGGAAAATTAACAAAATTGAAAGTCGGGTAAGCGAGAGGATCATGCAAAATCAGGATTCAATGATTTTACAAAATTAGGAAACGGAAGTTTAGTAAAATGGCACAGATTAGCACATTGACCGGACAGACTATATTTTTTTACGAAAAGTTACGGGTGTCTGGCTGGTGTATTTTTTGAAAAAGCGGGAAAAATAAGATGTATCGTTAAAGCCAAGTGCATACGCTATTTCTTTAATATCTTCATTAGTAAGCGTCAGCATACGTTTTGCTTCCAATAAAATCCTGTCCCTGATCTGTTCTCCCGCCGTTTGCCCCGATTCTTTTTTACAAACATTATTAAGATAATTCGGCGTTACATGAAGTTTTTCGGCATAAAAAGCGACATTGCTTTGCTGTTGATAAAATTCTTCAAGTAGGATTAAAAAGCTCTGAATAAGCCTTCCGTTTTTTTCGGCAGAACTGATCTGGTATGCTTCTGAATACCATCTTTTAAGCAGGGCAAGAATAATGTGAAGACGATTCTGAATTATGAGCTCGGAATGGGATAAACTTTTTTCTGTTTCCGTTTTAATTAAAACAAGTTCATGAGCCAGTTCCTTAAAATTTGCTTCCGTTATTTGTAAAAAAGGGATTGATTTGGGTTTAAAAAAAGGAGTATCGGGATTGCCTGCTGAAAGGAATTTCGGTGCATACAAAACCTGATACCCGCTGGTTTCTGGCGCCAGATCCCATTCGTGTGCCTGGCCGGGTGCGAGAAAGAAAACAGTAAAATCGGAAACTTTGTAATTTTCGAAATCAATCGAGTGAGTTCCGGAACCATGTGCTACAATCAATAACATGTAAAAATCATGTTTATGCGCTTCGGTAATCAAAGGCATATTGATTGGGGCATGATGCATAATTTTAAAAGATTCCGAGAGAGACGGAGCCTTTACGATTTTATCAATTCCCAGAGTAGGTAGCATGAGGGTAAAAATAACCCAACTTTGTATAAACACAAAACGGGATTCCGGATGTTATTTCTGAAATCCCGTTTTGTGTTTAATGAGAAGTATATCACATGCCTTTCACAACTTTTCTGAAAGCACGATCATTCCCTTGTTTAATTTCTAAAATATAAATCCCGGTTGGCAACGTTGATATATCGATTTTTTTAATCTCCGATACATTTCCAGACTGAATGTGAATTTTTTTGTGGAGTCTTCCAACTCCGGCGTCAAAAAGGTTGATTTCAATTGGTGCATTACTTTTGTTTTTCATATCAACCGTGACATGGTTCACACTCGGGTTAGGATAAACTTTAACCGAATTGTGCAGACTAAATGGTTCTTCAAACGGAGCTGTAAGTGGATTTACGAACAAAACCGAATCAACTGCGGCTTGTCTTGCATTTGAAGCAGACGACGGAATAATAAAAGTCGGCGTTTCGGTTGCTGTAATCGTCAAATTTCCACCAAATGCATCTACTTCTTCCATATCCATATTATCACTTCCAGCCTTTGGGCGATACACTTTGGCACCGTTGAAATTTCCAATATTCAGGGTGTGATTTACAGTTCTGCCTTTTTCATCAGGAACTGTTAAAATGTAAAGTGACTTTCCGTCCAGTTCGTAACGATCGACAATTGGATCCTGATTTGTTGTTTCCTTATACATATACTCGCCGAAAAGCTTGTTGGCCTGAAGGAAATAATCAGCAGCGGGCCGGCGGGACATATCGGAATTGATCAGCCCGGAAGTACCAAACATTCCACCCGAGGTGTTGTCGTCGTACATCTGGTAAAAGAACACTTTCGAAACACCGTGACGGGCGGAAAATAAAGAAGTTCTTAAAATCCAGTCTCCTTGTGTTTCAAAAGCAGTTTTATTTCCAATTGGAATTGCCTTTAATGGACTTTCCTGATGGACATCATAACCCGCTTCGGTAATCCAGACGGGCATATCTTGTGAAACATCGTGAGAAACCTCTGCAAATCTTTCCAGGATCGTGTTAGCGTTAGTCACCTCCGGTGCTGCTCCCCGTGTAGAAGTTCCACTTTGTGACGAAGAACCGTCGTCTGTATATAAATGAAAATTTACAACATCCCAGCATAGATTAACCGAGCCATCCGGCTTATATCCACGGAATTCTTTACACCAATCCACCATTCCTTTTACATAATCTGAACCTGTTACCAATCCGGCAATAACTACTTTCATATTCGGATCCGCATTTTTTATGCCAACGGCTGGCCCCATTGTGTTTTTATGACCGTCATAAAAAGCAGATAAGTTGGCTGCATATTCGCGTGCAGTCTGGTATGCTTTTCTTCCTTTCCACCATTTATCACGCTCATTGTCACACTCGATGTATTTAATCAGGTTCATTCCGATTTTTATAGAGTTTGGCGTATCATTATACCATCTTGGAATTGTGTAAACACTTAGCAACGCAGGATTTACGGCAGTGTTACTTCCATAACGGGCAGCATATTGAAACGCGACCTTTGCCTGTTCAATGTAGGACAGCGGATCTGCAAAATTTTTACCAAAACGCACTGGGACATTTTCGCCATCCCGTTCTCCGTCAGGATAAGAATCTTGCATCCATCCCGGAATTTGTTTCAGGCAGGCCAGAACTTCAATGTTAGCTGCTTTACAGCGCTCGTAAATTGCATCATAATTCCAGCCGCCGCTAAGCGTAGGGTTGAACGAAAAGACTCCCTCCGAAGATTCAAGTTTTTCCCAGTCCATATAATGCCTGATACCCGAAAAACTTTTTGCTACATTCATTCTGTCTTCGTTGATTTGCCACGGCGTATTGCCATCCTCGAAATTCCATTCATAGGCATTTACACCAAATAAATCACGTAGCTTGATATTTTTTGTTGGAACGGGTGTAACAGGCTTCGTTCCGCCTGAATGCGTACCGTAAAATTCAATTTCAGTAGGTAATCCACTTTTAATGTTGATAACCAGATAGCGGATATTAGAAATCGGCTGATCCAGCTTGAACTGAGCATTGCCCGAAAGTTGTCTGTCGGGATAAGGGCCAACCCATCCGTTGTAAACTTCACCGGTAAAAGTGGCAATTGGAATCCTTTCCCACTGATCGGTGATAACAGATATTGTCATAGGATTCTCTGTGAAGTTGCCCATGAAGTCAAAAAGCTTGATACTTTCCAATGTAATTTGTTCTCCGTCCAATAGCGGGTAATAGGCATCCCATGAGCTCAACGCCAGTCCCCAACCCAATTGCACATCCGTTTGTGTATCTCCGTCGAACAATCCATCAAGGCCTCTTGCCGTATTATTTAATTGATACCAGCGCTTCGGATCAAGTGTGATTTTTTCGCCTTTTATAGGTTCGTCAGGAGTGATAGCTGGTTGAATGACCTGATTTCTGGTAACATTTCCAGCAGCAAGAAAATGAGCGCTTTCCGCTTGCAAAGCAGTGATCGTCACGGTTCCTTCTGCGTGAATTGTCGCTTTCCAGTTACCTGTCTGGTTTGATACTGAAACAATCGAGGGATTTGAAGAAGTAAATGTTATCGGCGTTTCACTATTAGTGCTTGTCGCGACAAGATCAAAAACTCCCGAGCCTGCACCTTTTACAGGAAGTTCTGGAAAAGTAATAACGGCCTGGACTTTTTCCGGCGTTGACAGGTCTTTGATGACCTCAAACCAGTTAAAATTAAACGCGCCTTTTTTCGCATATATTCTTAAAACCTGGCTTCCTGCTGTTAAGTTAGCAGTTGTGCTGATTGTGGTATACGTTTGCCATCCTCCTGTACGCGGCACCTCCACTTGTCCCAACACACTTCCTGACGAATTTTTAATTTCAATGATACCATCGCCATAACTATTCGCTACCCGAAAATTGAAAGCGTAAGAACCGGCAGAAGCTACCTTAACGTTATAGTCTATAAAATCTTCGTCGTCGATGTAACTCACGTTTTTGACTCCATCAGTATCGCCTGTGTCTTCCGTTCTGATGTCGCTTGACATATCATAATTTTCCGCTTCGATTTTTCCCGGCAAAGATTTGGAACCAACGGATTCAAACCAGTTTAAGCTGAAAACTCCTTTTTTAGCAAAAACGCGAATCACCTGATCACCGGCTGGCAAAGATGCAGTCAGGTTGGTAGTACCCCAGCCTTGCATTCCTCCCGTACGCGGAAGATTATTGATTGTACCTAAAACGGTTCCATCAGCTGCACGAAGTTCCAGTGACGCATCGTCACTAAATCCATTGGCAAAACGAAATTTAAAAGTATACAGACCTGCTGTTGCCACTTTGACGTTGTAGTCAAGCCAGCTGTTATCTCCAATCCAGCCTACATCCAACCCACCTTCTGCGTCGGCAGTTGTTTCAGTACCAAGTCCATTTGTCGCTGAGAAATCTTCCGCTTCAATTTTTCCAGGGATCAGGTTTACTTTTTTAACTTCAAACCAATTGAAATTAAAGGATCCCCTGTTAGCATAGATTCGGATAACCTGACTTCCCGCAGCCAGGGAAGCTGTTGTGCTAACGTTGGTATATGTTTGCCACCCGCCTGTTTGTGGTACGTCGACATTAGCTAAAACAGTTCCGCCTGCATTTTTTATCTGAATATTGCCATTCCCCCAACTGTTGGCAACACGGAAATTGAATACATAATTACCCGCCGATGTTACATTAACGTTATAATCTAGGTAATCCGCGTCGTCAATGTAGCTCACATTTTTTGCACCATCTACGTCTCCGGTATCTTCTGTCCTTATGTCGCTCGAAAGATCGTAATCTTCCGCCTGGATTTTGCCAGGTATTGATTTTGAACCTTTTACCTCAAACCAGTTCAAGCTAAAAACCCCTTTTTTTGCAAAAACACGTAAGGTTTGTGTTCCTGCTGGTAAATAGGTCGTCAGGCTGGCGTGTCCCCAGCCTTGCATTCCTCCCGTTCTTGGAAGATTATTTATTTCACCCAGAACAGTTCCGTCTGATGATTTTAAAGAAAGCGAAGCATCGTCACTAAATCCATTTGCGACGCGGAATTTGAAGGTATATATTCCTGCAGTTAAGACCTTTAACTCGTAATCCATCCAGGCATTGTCTCCAATCCATCCAATATCCAATCCTCCACCGGCGTCTTCCGTATTTTCGGTACCTGCGTTGTGTATAGCAGTAAAAGATTCAGCTTCTATTTTTCCAGGAATCAGATTTTCTTGAACAGCTTCAAACCAGTTGAAGTTAAATAAACCACTTTTTGCGAAAATCCTGATGGTTTGTACACCGCCGGGAAGTGCTGCTTGCGTGCTGATGGTAACGTAATTTTGCCAACCGCCAGTCTGTGGAATATTTACCTGTCCCAGAACAGTTCCATCAATGTTCCTCAGTTCCAGGATTCCGTTTCCGTGGCTGTTTGCAACCCTGAAATTGAAAGTATATGCACCGGCAGTCGTTACGTCAACCTGGTAATCCATCCAGTCTCCGTCTTCGATGTAGCCAACGTTTTGTCCGCCGCCGGCATCGCCGGTTGTTTCAACTGCCACTCCATTCATTTGGGTAAAGCTCTCCGCTTCCAGCTTACCTGGAAATGAGGGGATTGTCTGAGAAAAACTCAGAAATGCAGATAAAAGAAGAATTAAGCAGAGGAGAAATTTTCTCATAAATGATCTTTTGAAATTTTTTATCTAAGATACTGTATGTTTCAATTTTTTGTAGACAAAATTTCATAATTGTAGAAAGAATTCGCTACACTAAGTAAAATAAATGCTTCATATAAGCCGAAAAAGCGCCAGGTTTTAAACCTGACGCTTTTTCAATTTATATATCTAAACTTAAATCTAGGCAGCTACCATGTCCGAGCAAGCCTCTGCACATTTACGGCAGGCTTCCGCACATAATTCACAGTGTTTCATTCCCATTTCTGCATGTTTTTCACATTCTTCTGCGCAGGCATTGCAGACATTCGCACAAACTTTACAAAGGTCATCAGCAAATTCACTATCCAGTGTTAGTAGCTGGGCAGTGGCATAACATAACGCTGCGCACTGCAAATCAAGGTTAATACATTTAGCCTGCATGTTCACATCTTTTTCTTTCAGGCAAGCACTTGCGCAGTAGTTACAAGCTGCCGCGCAGGCGTTACATAGATCAATACAGTTTTGTAGTGTTGGGTTAGTCATAATTTCGTTCAGTAAAATTGTTGATGCTTTGAAAGGGCATTTAATAAAATCTTGCCAGCCTATTTTGTGGAAATACGTTGTGGCCAGCCGCCGATTTTTTTGCTGTAGAAAGGTTATCTTTATGAAAATTTTGAAAATGATTTAACTATGCTATTCAAACAAAAACACCTCGAAGGGATTAAAGCAGGTACCATTTCTTTGGCATTCCGTAAGTGGAAAAAGCTGACTGCAAATGCCGGAAGCTTGATAAAAACCAGCGTGGGTGTAATAAAAATTATTTCAACAAAGGAAATATCTCTAAATGAAATAACTGATTCAGAGGCAAATAATGCAGGGTTTTCGTCTGCTCAGGCGTTAATTCAGCTCCTGGAAAGTCAGAAAGAAGGCGCGATTTATAAAATAGAAGTAGCGTTCGACTCCGAAGATCCGAGGATTGAATTACGGGAAAACGTTACTCTGGAAGACGAAGAGTTTGAGACGCTGAAAGCTGCGCTGGACAATTTGGACAAATTCAGCAAAGTGGGTAAATGGACTACCAAAACGTTGCAGGTGATCAAAGAAAATCCTAAGATGAAGGCAGCGGATCTTGCAGTCAAGGCAAAAAAAGAAAAAGAATGGCTGAAATTGAATGTCAGGAAGCTCAAAGGTCTTGGACTTACGATCAGTCATGAGCCTGGATATACTTTGTCGCCAAGAGGCGAAGAATATTTGAGATTGATCAGCCAATGAATTTGAAGCCGGATTTTGTCCGGCTTTTTAATTTGATGACTACACGTAACAGAGAAATTCTAATCTTATTCTAATCAGGAATGGTTATTTTAAGTATCCCGGCACGAGAGGTTCTGGTTACTTAAATAAATATGTCAGGATATGAATAATGACGGACCAATAATAGTCATTGAGGATGATTTGGAAGACCAGTTTTTGATTGGTGAGACATTTAAGAATCTCGCATACGAGAATCCGGTTCTTTTTTTTGAAGATGGTTTTAAAGCGCTCACTTATTTAAATGAAACACAAACCAAGCCACTGCTGATCTTGTCGGACATTAATTTGCCGAGGATCAATGGAATGGAAGTGAGAGATCAGGTGCAGCATAATCATCATATCAATGTGAAATGTATTCCTTATCTGTTTTTTACAACTGCCACGAACCAAAAACTGGTCATTGATGCCTACTGCTCTTCGGTGCAGGGTTTTTTCCAGAAACCGGCTTCTTTTCAGGATTTTGAAAAGACGATTCAGATTATCGTAGACTATTGGAAAGTATGTATCAGACCGGATGAATGTTACTAATTCACCAGCACTATGAAAACATTGACTTCGAGAATTGAAATTATCCGTGGAGACATAACCAAACTGGACGTGGATGCTATTGTCAATGCAGCCAATTCGTCTTTGCTTGGAGGTGGAGGTGTAGATGGAGCGATCCATCGGGCAGGTGGCGCCGAGATATTAGAAGCGTGTAAGAAAATTGTCGCAAAGCAAGGAGGCTGCCAGACTGGCGAAGCGGTTATTACGACAGCGGGAAAGTTGCTTGCAAGGTATGTCATACACACTGTCGGCCCTGTCTGGCAAGGTGGAAAAAATGGCGAGCATGAAAAATTGGCTTCCTGTTATATCAATTCGTTACAGCTTGCCGTGATTAATGAGTGCAAATCCGTCGCTTTTCCTAATATCAGTACTGGCGTGTATGGTTTCCCTAAAGCGCAGGCCGCACAAATCGCAGTAAGTACTGTTTCTGGCTTTCTTTCAAAAAATAATAAAATCGAAAAAGTGATTTTTGTCTGTTTCGATGAAGAAAATTATTGCCTGATTCAGGAGCAATTGAATGTGTTAAGTATGTATTCCTGATTAATGATACTTTTTAATTTATTTTTTGAACTTTAAAAATATAATTATTCAAAAATGTTTTACACAGAAAAACAATATGAAAATCAAGAACTCAGATCAATAATTATTGTTGTTTAAACATGGGCTAACCTATTTATGGTCAGGGTTAGTTGTTATGTAACCAATTTGAACGACACGTTGAAATTACCTGAAAAGCACGACGCATACTCCGCACTTCGTTTTCCCGAATTCCGTTATTTTCTTGCCAACACTTTTTTGTACCGGTCAGCACTTCTCATCCAGGAAGTAATTATCGGATATGAGCTTTACCGCTTAACCCATGATCCTCTGGCTTTGGGTATGATCGGCTTGGCAGAAGTTGTTCCTTTTATTGCCGTTTCGCTGTTTGGCGGACACGTAGCAGACCGCTATGACCGGAGAATTATTCTTCGCATCAGTCTGTCAGTAATCATTGCGGGTTCGGCGATTCTATATTTTCTATTCCAGCCGGAATGGATTGAGGCACTGAACACTAACCAGCATTTATGGTCGGTTTATTCGGTATTCTTTCTGATCGGTTTGGCAAAAGGATTTTACTCACCGGCCTCTTCGTCGTTGAAACCATTTCTGGTACCAAGAGAATTTTATTCTAATTCTTCCACATGGAGCAGCACCTTTTCACAGGCAGGAGCCGTTTTAGGACCTGGAATTGCCGGATTTTTATATGTCTATCTTGGCTTGACTGAGACGTTACTGGGCATTATGCTCACGATGGTGTTTTGTCTGGTTTTGATTACGCTGATAAAAACGAACCCGATAAACGTTCGTAAAGGAGGTATTTCCATTTGGGAAAGTCTTCGCGATGGGCTAAAATTTGTTTTCAGTACCAAAATCATTTTATATGCACTTTCACTGGATATGTTCTCCGTACTTTTCGGTGGAGTCATTGCCATTCTTCCTGTTTTTGCGGAAGATATTCTGCACGTTGGGCCGGAAGGGTTGGGACTGCTAAGAGCTGCTCCGTCCGTAGGTGCTTTAATAACTATGTTTGCCATGGCACATTTTCCACCAACGCATCAGGCGTGGCGTAATATGCTGATCGCTGTGGCTGGCTTTGGAGTTTTCACAATTATTTTCTCACTATCGACAAATTTCTGGCTGTCATGCGTCGCTTTGTTTGCAACAGGAGTTTGCGACAGTATAAGCGTTGTAATTCGTCAAACAATAATGCAAATTTTCCCACCTGATGAAATGCGCGGTCGGGTAGCTTCCGTAAGCGGGATTTTTGTCAGTTCTTCCAATGAATTGGGTGCGTTCGAATCTGGATTGGCGGCAAGAATTGCCGGTCCTATTCCAACCGTTTTGGCTGGTGGAGCGATAACACTTTTAGTTGTTACATATGTTTATATGAAGTCGAAAGATTTATTTGCAATGCGGTTGACATAAATATAATTTAGCAGAAAGAGCAGGATTTTAGCTGAAATCCTGCTCTTTTTGCTTTCCAGGTAAAATTTACTTCTTAAAAAACTTCGAAAAAAATAAAGCCTGATATCCAATCGCGTTGCTCCAGTATTCCCAGTTATGTGCCCCTTTCCGGCTAATAAAATCGTGCGGAATATTGTTATCTAAAAGTTTGTTATGCAGCTTTACATTTACCCCATAGAAAAAATCCTCCGCGCCGCAGTCTATAATTAACGGGAGCGATTTTGCTGTCAGTAAATGTGTCAGGTTAATCACACTGCTATTATCCCATCTTTCCGGAAACTCTGCGTAAGATCCAAGCCGTTTAGCTATATCCCAATTTAACGGAAACGGTCTTAAATCTACACCTCCGCTCATACTTCCTGCTGCACCAAAAATATCCTGATGCTTAAAAGCCAGATATAATGCGCCATGACCTCCCATACTCAAACCTGTTATCGCCCGTCCTTCTTTCGTATTGATCGTTTTATAATGTGAATCGATCCATGCCGGAAGTTCAGTGCTGACATAGGTTTCATACTTCCAGTTTTTATCAACGGGACTGTCGAAATACCAGCTTGAAAAATTGCCATCCGGACAAACGATGATCATTTTATATTGGTCCGCATAATCTGCCACAGTTTTTACTTTGCTGATCCAGTCAGACTGATTGCCGCTGTAACCGTGCAGCAGATATAAAACGGGTAATTTTTCTGTTGAATTTGAAGCATCCGGTGTGATAACAACCGCCTTGATATTTTTTTTCATAGACGCACTGTAAGTCGAAACAGTATCAACCCTGGAAGCCTTTGCAGAAATGAAACCGGATAAAAGGAAAACGTAAGCAATCAGTTTTTTCATTTTAGGAAAAGATTATGGATAAGAGAAACGAAGGTTTTTGAAATCTGAAAGTATATTTTGGTAAAAGGGTGACTTTGAGTAACATATTTCAAAGTTAATTCTCCACCTCTCAAATCAGTCAAAGATTATGGAACCTGATCAAAATTATTCCCGCAAGGTCACATTTTATGGCGAAGGTAGCAAGCTGTTTGGTATCTATATTGTCAACATATTGCTGACCATTTTCACGCTTGGATTATATTATCCCTGGGCAAAAGCATCCGTTCTTCGCTACATTTATCAAGAGACTGAATTCGAAGGAAGCCGTTTTTCTTTTCATGGCACAGGAAAAGAAATGTTCAAAGGATTTATAAAGGCAATTGGGATCTTTATCGGGATTTATTCCATTTTGATCGGAGCTGTTTTGACAAAAAGCAGCGCGATTACTGCGATTGGCGTTCTGTTTTTTTATGTGGCTTTGTTGTTGTTAGTCCCTGTTGCCATTCACGGTTCTTTAAAATATCGCATGTCGCGCACCTCATGGCGGGGCATCCATTTTGGATATCGGGGGATATTGAAAGATTTTATGGAAGAGTTTGTTGTGGGTGGTCTCCTAACCATTGCCACGCTGGGGATTTATTCATTCTGGTTTACAATTAAATTGAGAAAATACATTTTTAGTAATATCCGTTTCGGGAATATTTCCTTCTCTTACAAGGGTGACGGCACGGAATATTTCATGCTGAATCTGAAAGGTTATTTCCTGAGTTTCCTGACCTTGGGAATATATTCCTTCTGGTTTGTCAGCGATCTTTTTGCCTATTTTATTGACAACATGCGGATGAAACAAGACGGAAATGTTATCAAATTCCGCTCTTCTGCTACCGCCGGCGGTTATTTCGGACTCATTGTCGGAAATATTTTTATTGTTTTGTTTACGCTGGGTTTGGGAACGCCGTGGGCAACCGTTCGAACCCTGAACTTCATTTTTTCAAATATTATCATCGAAGGAACACTTGACATTAACGCCATTCAGCAAACAGAAATGGATTATAAAGATGCAACTGGTGAAGACATTTCAGATATGATTGACATCGGTTTGATTTAAAAAGAATCATGCAAAAATTTGATATTGCCTATTATGACGGACAAACTTCGGCTTCACATAGTGCTTTTTTGACGCTGCAAAAGGATTCCTGGCTTATCGAATATGTTGACCCGTTTTCTGTAAATCGGGTTGTTCGCTGGGAGATCGGTCAGGTTGAAAGGGATATGGGATTTACGTCCATAGTCATTTTTCGGTATGGAGATTTTCCTAAACAAACGCTGGAATGTAAGGATGACGACTTGCTTCATTCTTTGAAAGATCTTTATCCTGACAAACCTTTTTTCGATAAAAAAATTGATTTCTTACTAAGGCAAAATACGACGCTTATTCTTGGATTGGTACTTGTCCTTACCGGTTTAATTGCTGGATCCTATTTATATATTCTTCCGTGGTTTGCCGAAAAAGCCGCCGGGCAGATTCCTGTTTCAATGGAAATCAAGCTTGGTGAAATGATGTACGAAAATACAATAAGTAGCTACAAGAAGGAGGATAGTTTGACGGCGCGAGTTAATGATTTTGTGAAAGAAATTAATTTTAAGACAGACTACCCGATTGAGGTTACGGTAGTTCATAAAGATGAAATGAATGCATTCGCAATGCCGGGAGGACACGTTGTTATTTATGATCAATTGCTCGGGAAAATAAAATCGAAAGATGAACTCGCTGCACTGCTAGCTCATGAGGTTTCTCACATTCATTATCGTCATTCGTTGAAAAGTGTTTTTAGAACGTTGTCGGGATATTTAGTTATTTCGTTGTTGCTGAATGATATAAACGGAATTGCAGCCATACTGGCCGACAATTCCAATATGCTGGTCAATCTGAGTTATTCAAGAAAGCTCGAAGCAGAAGCGGATGAAAAGGCTGTCGAAATCCTGAAAGCCAACCAGTTGGACCTTCATGGACTTGTAGACTTACTGGCATTGTTGCAAACAGGCAATACTGAATTTGAACCATTTAAGCTGTTAAGTACTCATCCATTGACGAAAGAGCGAATTGCGTTTGCTGAAAATATGGCGAAGAAACAGCGTGAAACAGTGAATAATGAAAGCTTGGAAAGAAAGTGGCAGGCAATAAAGCATCGGGAATAAAATAAAGGCTACCGAATGGCACCATTTTTGTGGAACTAACTGAATAATAATGTTTAAGTTAGCTAAAAATGATTATGAAATCACTTACGAAAGAAGGCGAAAAGAAAATAGAAGATATAGCTGCCCGGTATGAATTAAGTAAAGACAGTGTCACTGCGCTGCTGAATGCAATCATTCAGGGAAATGCAACGATGGCACAGTTTAACATTCCCGAACTGGGCGGAAATGGTCAATGGATGAAGGGCGGTATGACGATGGTTGGTGATATGTTTAACCGTTCGTTAAAAATTACAGTCGATGAGCTTTGCACAGAACTGGCAACGCTTGTGACCACGGAAATTCTATTTGAAGGATCAGAAGGATCGGTCAAGACAGAGGTTTCAGGATCAAGCAAACCCTGGCCATCCGTGTTCGGAAGTCCGACAACGAGTGGGTCACAGAACAATTTTCGTTACGCATATTTTGCTCCGGTTCGTCGTCTGGTTATTGAAACCAATGGAAGCCGTGCGATCTACGATACCAAACATCATCAAATTTCAGGTGTTTCCCAGCAACAGGGATCCGGGCATTCATTTCTTCTGACTAGTCAGGACGGACCAGTTGATATTTCAAGCTTGCCGTTAATTTCAGAACCGGGAATATTAACACAAACAACGCCGGAATTACAATACGACGTGGTGAAATCATCAGGATGGAAAGAGGGAAGTGCTTCTCAGACTTCGGCAGTTTCGGAAGATGCCATTTTTTCTACTATTGAAAGGCTTTCGGCTTTACATGAAAAAGGTCACATTTCAGAAGAAGAATTTAAGGCAAAAAAAACAGAACTGCTTGAAAGATTATAAGAAACAGTCAAGTCTGTCTGTTTAATTTAAACTTTTGACATAAAAAAACCTGACTGAGATTTTTCTCAGTCAGGTTTTTTATACGTTTCATATTATAAACTATTCACGGCTTTATGTGCATCGCGGTATTTTTTGATCAAATTGTGCGATGTTAACAATGAAGCTTTTTGATCAGTAATCATTTGTCTGATTGAAACCGGCAAGTCTGCATCCGTTGCCAAGGCATCGTCATATGCTTCTTGTGCTGCATCTTCTCCGTATTCACAACTTTCTAATACAGATTGTCTGTCATGACCTGAGAATGTTGCTTTGATATCCATCCAAACGCGGTAAATTTTACCTGAGTTTGTAGTTCCAGTTGCTACTTCTCCACCCAGACTAGACACCTGGCTAGTCAATTCAGATACATATTCACGGCTTTCGTTGGCCATTTTTTGAAATAAACCTTGCAGGTCTACATCAATTTCTTCTGTCTCCTTAATCGCTTTTTCATAACCATCGATACGGTCATTGTTAATACGGATTAAGTCATTTAATGTTTCTATAAGATTATCGTTCGTTGACATGTCGTTGTAATTTAAATGAATAATAATCAGATAATTAAAAACCTTATGCCATATCGAAACCTGGTTAGAAATGTCATTTTAAAGCATTATGTGTTGCTGATTTTTCCCGTTGCTGCGTAATTTATGTAGCTCCCGTGGAAGCCGTTCCCGTGGAAAATTCGCCCTCTTCATTTTGTGTTAAAATGCCACACCAATTCTCAGCCCGCCCCACTGATGTGTTTTGCCGGTTTTAAATTCCTTACTCAGGAAGACATGATTAAATTCGAGGTAAATATTTCTGATGCTGAGCACTGCACCGAGAGAGTTTTGGTAAACCAATCGATTTATCTGACTGGATTTTAAAGTGTATGGACTATTGCGGTTAAAAATTCCTCCCTGCATAGTCGCATCATATCCAACAAAATTTACCAGCGGTTGCACATATAGATAAAGCTGAAAGTTATTTCTACTTTCCTTCGATGCAAAAGGGGAATCGAATTTCCCAAGCGTTAAGGTCGCTCCCGCCTGTACTTTATCAGATAGTGTGCCTAGTCGCATCTGAGAGTTCGTGTTTAAAGAAATGATGTTAGGGATATTAAAAAGTTCTTTTTCAAAATTGACTTCATAATTGATAACAGCATCATTTTTGATCTGAAATTGCCAGCCCATTGGTTCAGCGTCGCCGGTCCAGGTATGAATTTTCTTTTGCATCGGGCCTGCGAAAGCGGCTGGGCCGATCATACCAGTACTTAAAACAGAAGACAGCCGGGAACGATGAATTGTGTCGACAGAGATGGAAAAACTTTTTAGCATGATGACGCCAGCATACGGGCGGTCATTATAAAGGATGGAGCTGCTTGCTATAATAGTAGGCGTAATTCCATAGTGTTCGAGTGCGATACCATACTTTACTCTGCTGTTTTTTAGTTTCAGTAAAGTATAAGACAAGGGATTTTTCTTGAAGGCTGGTTTGACAAATTCCAGGTTATATCCCTGGGTATAGTAAAAATCAGATTTTCCCCAGAAGTCATTATCATAATGAAGTCTGACATATTTTTCTCCTGCCATGTTTCGGAAAGAGACAAGGTTGTCTATTCTCTGTGCTGACGACAGGAATGGAAATAAAAAAAGCAGCAGTCCTGAAATTAGTTTTCGCATAATGACAGATATACGATTTCAGAACTGCTGCGGATTTAAAGTATCAGGCTGACTGAATTATTTAGGCCGGGTGCGCGAGTAACGATTTTACATGTTGCTCATTTCCGGATAAATAGGGAAGATCGCTGACCTCCTTATTTAAAATTCTTTTGATCTTTCCTTTTTCATAAGCCAGAAAAACAGCGGGATGAACGTAGTATTTTCTACAAACGGTCCGTGTATTCCCCAAATGAGCAGCAACCGCGTCCAGACAAGTGTTGACTGTTCGGGTAAATTCACGTTTGGTTTTATACTCCATATGCTCGCTCAGATATTCAAATGCCGTAACGGTACCCATCCAGGTCCGGAAATCTTTTGCTGAAAAACTGGCACCTGTATGGATGCGAATATATTCATTGACATGACTAGCTGAGAGGGCGCATTTTTCACTATGTTCATTGATATACTGAAAGAGTCTTCGTCCCGGCATTTCCTTGCACTGTTTGACCAACCGCGCCAGCTGAACGTCTTTAAGTGTGATATCCTGTTTGATACCCTTCTTACCTTTGAACATAAACCGGATCGTTTTTCCTTTTACAGTTGCATGGCGCGCATCCAGCGTAGTGATTCCGGAAGAGCCGTGTTTAATTTTATAGCGTTGGTTTCCAACACGGATACAGGTTTTGTCCATCAGTTTTATGACAAGCGCAATGGCTTTGTCCATATCAAAAGTCCGTCTGCGTAAGTCTGTTTCAACCCTTTCCCGAAGTTGAGGAAGAGAATCTGAAAATGTCAGCAAGCGGAAATATTTCGTCTGGTTTCTAACCAGATTCCAATGAGGGTGATATCGATATTGTTTGCGGCCAGCTTCATCAATCCCTGTCGCCTGCAAATGGCCGTTCGGATCTTTGCTGATCCAGACTTCCTGCCAGGCCGGAGGCAAAACCAAAGATTTTATTCTTTTGATTGCATCTTTATCCTTGCATCTGCTTCCGTCTTTTTCGGTATAGTAAAACCTCGGCGATTTACCTTTTCGCAGATATCCGGGTGCATCACTGCCAGAAATATAGTTCAGGCCCGCAGCAACAGCTGTCAGTGCAGGGTCTTTTTTTAACTTTTTAAATTGTCTTGGAGAAATGACTGGCATTTCTGTCAGTGTTCCTACGGCTGCGGCTCCGGACATGATTTCGGTACATTTATTTGAATTCAGTACGCTGTAATAAATCAATACCAGAAAGAGAGGTAAAATTTGAGACGGTTGGGTTCTTTACGTAAAACACTTTTAATCAGTAATTTATAAAAAGAAGCCGCAGGTGTATTTCCTTGTGAGCCGCGGAATCGCTGTTTTATTTGCGGAAGTATCTACTCAGTATTTTAAAGTGGGGATTTGAAGTTCAAAACTCTTTATTCGTTCGCAATCAGAAATTCGGACAAATCCGGTCGGTTGCTCAAATTGCTTTTTTTCAAAAGACATTTTTTTAGTATCGTAACCAGATTAGAAAAGCTGGTTGGTTTTTGTATATAAAGATTTGCACCTGCATTATATGCATCTTCCAGCAGATAACCTGCCACAGAAGTGGAAAGTATCACAACAGGCGTCTCTTTGTAAATATCTGATCTTCGTAACTCCTGCAAACATTCAAGTCCGTTTTTAACCGGCATATTCATATCCAGAAAAATAAGATCCGGCACTTGTTCAGTCGATCCCAGCTTTTTCATCAACTCCATCCCATTTTCAGCAATTACCAGATCTGTGGGTAAAGGAATTTGTCCAAGTGCTTCCTGAAAAAGGAAAGTGTCGTCTTCATCATCATCTGCCAAAAAAATATTGCAGGTCTCGTTCAAATTCATGTTTTACGTATTGGGAGCGTCTTGTCTTATCAAATATCCGCTAAAATTAATATAAGTTTTCTCAAAAAAATATTTCCGGCTATACTTTGGATGATCTTTCCAGAGCCTCTTGTTGTAAGTTATTCAAAATCCAGATAAAAAGATGTTTTGTTTAATGCTGAATAATATCAACAGTATGGGTCATGGAATATTCATAAAGTGACATTTTGAATTGCCAACAAAGTGCCTGATTTGAAGTGAGGAGCATATCACCTGTTTGGCATAACTTTTTGTTATATCTCAGCATAATATCACTTAAAATGAAAATAATTATGAAAAAGATAACACTAAGCGCTCTCTTCCTTGCCAGTATAATTACGTTCTCATCATGTAATAGTACCGAAAAAAAGGATAGTACTGAAAAGGCTGAAGACGCGAACGAAGCCAAATTCGATGATACAAAGCTTGAAGATGATACAGAATTCGCTGTCGCAGCGGCAGACGGTGGCATGTTTGAAGTTGAACTTGGAAAACTTGCAGAGAAAAACGCAGTTTCGAAAGGTGTAAAAGATTTCGGAGCGATGATGGTAAAAGATCATTCAAAAGCAAATGACGAACTGAAAGCTCTGGCTTCTCAGAAAAATATAACTTTGCCGGATTCACTGAGCGAAGACAAACAAAAGAAATACAAAGATCTTGCTGAGAAAAAAGGAACTGACTTTGATAAGGCATACGTATCTCTGATGGTGGATGACCACAAACAAGATATTAAAGAATTCGAAGAAGCTTCAAAAGATGCAAAGGATGCCGAGGTAAAAGCTTGGGCTGCTGGCAAATTGCCAACTTTGAACCATCACCTTGAAACAGTTCAGAATTTGAAAGATAAGTTGAAGTAAAAGATAGATAGCTTCAAATTTGAGAAGAGGGATCGTTGAAAAACGGTCCCTCTTTTTTTTGTGTCTGGCTGTCATTCACAGACTCTTATTTTAATTAATATTTGCTTTTTGAACGGATATAGAGTTATTTTGTCTACTAGTTTTATAGAGTATTGTTGTATGGCAATAGCTTTACAATATACCGGATATCTGAATTGACAAATTGTGCGAAAAACGGAGTATGATGCCATCGTAATAGGTTCTGGTCCCAACGGGTTCGCAGCCGCTATTACTTTAAGACAACAAGGACTTTCCGTGTTGCTGATAGAAGGTAAAAAAGAAATTGGAGGCGGTATGCGTACCAAAGCGCTGACTTTACCTGGATTTATACATGATGTCTGTTCAGCTGTTCATCCAATGGCTGTGCTTTCTCCGTTTCTGAATAGTTTGTCGTTAGATAAATTCGGTCTGGAATTAATTCAGCCTGAATTTGCCGCAGCGCATCCTTTTGATGATGGAACTGCCGGAGTTTTATATGGGTCTGTGGAGGATACCGCCCTTGGGCTTGGGAAGGATAAGGAAGCATACCTGAATTTTATGGAGCCTGTCGTCCGTGATTTGCCTAAACTATTACCCGATGTTTTAGGGCCGTTTCCATTGCCGAAATATCCATTCGCTTTGGCGGAATTTGGTCTAAAAGCTTTGCCCTCAGCAACCTGGATCGCCAGAAGATTTGAAACGAAACAGGCCCGGGGATTATGGGGAGGTATGGCAGCTCATGCCATTCAACCTCTGGAAAACCTGACCACGGCGGCAATTGGATTAATGCTTATGGCGGGCGGACACGTTGCCGGATGGCCCATTCCCAAAGGTGGTTCACAATCGCTTGCCAACGCGCTGGCTGCGGTATTTGTGGGATTAGGTGGAGAAATTCGAACTGATTTTATGGTAAAATCTTTTGACCAGCTTCCCCCTGCGAAAGTTGTTTTATTTGACACAACTCCTAAACAGCTGGTAGCAATTGCTGGAAATAAATTGAGCTCGTCCTATATCAGCAGACTTGATAAGTACCGGTATGGAATGGGTGTTTTCAAAGTTGACTGGGCGTTAAGCGAACCTATTCCGTTCACCGCAGAAGCTTGCCGCAGCGCCGGAACAGTACATTTGGGAAACACAATTGAAGAAATTGCCGCGACGGAAAAAGCAACCTCTCAGGGAAAACAAGCTCAAAATCCGTACGTTTTATTATCACAGCCGAGTGTTTTTGATAAAACCCGAGCGCCGGAAGGAAAGCATACAGTGTGGGCTTATTGCCACGTTCCTAACGGATCAACGGAAGATATGACACAGGCAATTGAAAATCAGGTCGAACGTTTTGCTCCGGGTTTTAAAGATACTATTATCGGACGGAGCACGATGAATACCGCGCAGATTGAAGATTATAACCCGAATTATATCGGTGGCGATATTAACGGGGGAATCCAGGATATTTATCAGTTATATACGCGTCCGGTTTTAAGTGCCTCCCCATACAGAACTTCCGCAGATGGAATATATATTTGTTCTTCATCAACGCCTCCCGGCGGCGGGGTGCATGGAATGAGTGGATATCACGCAGCTAAGCAGGCTTTACGTGATGTGTTTAAAATTAAATTGAAGTAAGAAATTTTTTGGTAATCTATTTTAGATGAAATCTTTTCAAAATTTTTGTCTCCTGATTTTATTAGCGGGAGTCAGTTTTAATTGTAAAAAAAAGCAGACGGCAGAGGAAAAAACAGCTGACAGTTTAGCGCATTGCATCGCTGACGGTATGCCCTCAAGAGCTTCCGCGATTTTGGCAAGTCAGAATGAAATCAAGGAGGGGAATGCGGATACCACGGGCATGGTTTGGATCGGCGGAGGGAAATTTTTGATGGGTGCCGATGAATTTCCTGATTCCAGACCCATGCATCAGGTTACGGTTGACGGCTTTTGGATGGATTCACATGAGGTTACCAACGCAGAATACGCACGTTTCGTAGCTGCAACAAATTACAAAACAGTTGCTGAGCGTCCGTTAAATCCTTCGGATTATCCAGGCGTTCCTGCTGATAAACTTGTTCCGGGTTCGGCGGTTTTTACGCCTACCGCACAGAAAGTTTCTTTTGAAAATCCGTTGCAGTGGTGGAATTATGTTCCCGGTGCGAGCTGGGATCATCCGGAAGGAAAAGGCAGTTCGATTAAAGGACGAGAAAATTATCCTGTTATTCACGTTTCCTATGAAGATGCTGCCGCTTATGCAAAATGGGCGGGAAAACGTCTTCCAACGGAAGCCGAGTGGGAATTTGCTGCGCAAGGAGGTAGGGGAAACCATACTTATTATTGGGGAGATCAGTTAAAACCGAATGGGAAGTGGGTCGCTAATATTTATCAGGGAAGTTTTCCGGATAAAAATTTGAAGGAAGATGGGTATGCCGGTGCGGCGCCTGTCAAAACTTTTCCTGCGAATCCATATGGTTTGTATGATATGGATGGAAATGTCTGGGAATGGTGCGAAGATCTTTACCGCCCGGATTATTATCAAAAAAGCCCTGCGAAAAATCCAACAGGCCCTTCCGATAGTTATGATCCTGATGAGCCCGGTGCAATAAAACATGTACAGCGCGGCGGATCCTTCCTTTGCAGTGATGAATACTGCATTCGATATAAGGCTGGAAGTCGTGGAAAAGGAGAAGCTTCAAGTGGCAGTAACAATCTTGGATTTCGTTGTGTAAAAACCGGCAAGTGAAATCTGGAATTAAATAGTTGTTTATCAGCTGATTGTTAAATGGATTATCTGAAAGTAGTAAAAGAAGATAATGTTAAAAACATTTTTTTTAATCTATTAAACAAATAGACTTGATATACTATTGTTTATTTCAATTTTAAAGTATTACTTTGTGACACAGCATTTGATTCCGGGTTTTAATAATCAAATGAAAATAAACAGACCGGCAAAGTATAATATGAGTACTCGCTTTCTGACAGTTCCGGGCTTAGCAGGCTCCGGACCTCAACATTGGCAAACGATTTGGGAAACGCAATATCCTGATTCTTTCAACAGGATCGAACAGGATAACTGGGATTGGCCGAATCGCGCGCAATGGGTTGCAAGATTACAGGAAATAATCAGCGGACTAACTGAGCCAACTATATTGATAGCACATAGTCTGGGATGTATAACGGTTGCGCATTGGGCTGCTCAGTTTTCATCGCCTTTTATTGAAGGCGCGTTGCTGGTAGCACCGGCAGATGCTGAACTATCGAAAAGATTAAACTTTGTTGAGGGATTTACTCCAATTCCCCTACTGCCACTTTCCTTCAAAAGTATCGTGGTTGCAAGTACTAATGACATATACGCGAGCATCAGGCGCTCAAAGTTTTTTGCAGATTCCTGGGGTAGCGAATTTATAAACCTTGGGAAGAAAGGACATATCAATGCTGTTTCTGGCCTGGAAGACTGGCCGGAGGGCAAAACGATATTGAAACAACTGGTAAGTTCAGAACTTGCTGGTATCTGAAATCGAAACCAATTGAGGTTCAAAATTTTGCATATCAAGTAGTAATTGGGCTAGTACAGTGTATCGGGCATGATTTACATGCCCGTTTACCTTTTTTACGCATCACATTTCTTATATTTATACGATTCTTTAATCCATTTAATGTCAAACAAAATCATGAAAAAAATTATTCTATTTGCATTGGTTGGTCTGTTTGTAAATTCTGCTGTGATCGCCGGTCCGGATAAAACAAAAACCGCAGATAAAACACTGGCGGTTGATGCAAAAAGCAGCAAAATTACCTGGGGAGCAAAAAAAGTAACGGGTACGCATGCGGGAGAAATTCCATTGGAAAGCGGTTCACTGGTTGTTGATGGAGCAAAATTAAAAGGAGGAAGTTTTGTATTTGACGTAAAAAATCTGACTGTTACAGATATTAAGGATGCAGAAATGAACGGGAAGTTGACAGGTCACCTCAAAAGTCCTGATTTTTTTGCTGTTGAATCACATCCACAGGCGAAATTTGTAATTACTTCGGTAACTCCAAAAGGTGGAGATATTTATGACGTAACCGGAAAATTGACAATTAAAGGCATCACGGATGAAGTAAAGTTCCCTGCAACCGTGAAAGCGGATGGCAAAAAAGTGGTTGCTGACGCGAAAATTGTTGTAGACAGAACAAAATATGATATTAAATTCCGCTCAGCTAACTTCTTCGAAAATCTTGGAGACAAAGCGATCTCAAACGATTTCACTTTGGATGTAAATCTTGTAGCGAATAAATAATTAAATATAAGTAATAACATTCTCTTTACTTGACGTTTTGAATAAAATCCTGTCTGATTCATTTCAGGCAGGATTTTATTTTGGACCCACCGGCAGTGTTATAGCACTCAATTTGCAATATTTAATCAAAGATTATACTTTTTTAGCATAGGTAGAAGGGTAAGGAAAGTTGGTAAATTTCTTTGCTTATTTCAGACTATCATCAAAAAACGGACAATGAAGAAATCAATGAAGAGATTATTACTGGGATTGCTTTTTATAGGAGTTCAGGCAAATGCACAAACTGAAAACAAGTTGCCGGACTGGGCTTTTGGCGGATTTAAGCGACCGGCCAATGTGAACCCGGTTATTTCACCGGATACAAGTTCCAGGTTTCTTTGTCCAATGAATAAAAGAATGGTTGACTGGGAATCCAATGATACCTTTAATCCCGCAGCGACTATTAAGGATGGAAAAATTGTGGTTCTATATCGGGCGGAAGATAAAGCAGGACAAGGAATCGGGTTCCGGACATCTCGTTTGGGATATGCAGAGAGTTCAGATGGAACTACTTTTACCAGAAAAAAGACACCCGTTTTTTATCCGGACGAAGATGGTCAGAAAGCGAATGAATGGCCGGGAGGCTGTGAAGATCCGCGAGTTGCCGTGACTGAAGACGGAACGTATGTTTTGATCTATACACAATGGAACCGTGATAAGGCGCGGCTTGGGATAGCAACATCCAGAGATCTTGTGAAATGGAAAAAACACGGACCTGCGTTTGTCAAAGCTTATAATGGCAAATTCAATAATATCTGGTCAAAATCCGGTTCGATTGTTACTAAGCTGGTGAACGATAAACAGGTTATTGCAAAAATTAACGGGAAATATTGGCTTTATTTTGGTGAAGCAAATGTCAATGTTGCCACCTCAACAGATCTGATAAACTGGACGCCGCTTGTGGATGACAAAGAAAATCTGATCAATTTAATTTCTCCAAGAAAAGGATTTTTTGATAGCAATCTGACAGAATGCGGCCCGCCGGCAATTGTGACTGATAAAGGAATTGTGCTATTATACAACGGCAAAAATGACGCGGGGGCGAACGGCGATTTAAGGTATACCCCGAATTCTTACTGCGCCGGACAAGTGCTTTTTGACAAAAACGACCCATCGAAATTAATAAGCCGGCTTGACGTTCCTTTTTTCAGACCGATGGAGCCGTTTGAGAAAAGTGGCCAGTATGTGGCCGGGACGGTATTTATTGAAGGACTTGTCTATTATAAGAAAAAATGGATGTTGTATTATGGTTGCGCGGATTCCCGCGTAGGCGTGGCCGTATTTGATCCAAAAATAAAAGCACCGGGCGATCCGATTCCGGCCAAATAGCTAAGCCTGACAACAAATAATTATATGGCTGTTTTTTTACACAAGTTTAAACTTGGTAGAAATACAGCCATCCTGTTTATGAATGAATATTTTTCTTTTTATAAATCAATCGAAATGAAATTTTTGAGCGTAGATGGTACAACATCAACAAACTAAATCGTACTATGAAAACGCTTAAAATTAAATTTGCAGGATTACTTGCGGCTGCTTTATTATCTACATTTGGAGCATTTGCTCAAAAAGAAAAAACCGTTATGGTTGGCGGCGCAGAAATGTACCCGTCTAAAAACATTATTGAAAATGCAGTAAATTCCAAAGATCACACAACGCTGGTTGCAGCTGTAAAGGCAGCTGGATTAGTTGAAACTTTATCAGGTACTGGTCCATTTACAGTTTTCGCTCCGGTAAATTCTGCCTTTGCAGCTTTGCCAGCAGGTACAGTAGAGAATCTGTTGAAACCGGAAAACAAAGATATGTTGACCACGATCTTGACCTATCACGTAATTCCCGGGAAAGTAGATTCGAAAGCAGTGATGACAATGATCAAAGACGGCGGTGGAAAAGCAATGGCGAAAACGGTTCAGGGTGAAGAACTTACATTTTCAATGAAAGGTAAGAACGTCATTGTTACTGACTCAAAAGGAAATATGGCGAAAGTTACTACTGCCGACGTATTCCAGTCGAACGGTGTTATTCATGTGATTGATAAAGTCTTAATGCCATAGTATCAGTGTTTTAATTGAAAAAGTGGTGAGTGTTGATTTTCAGCCTCTTTTGCAGACCGGAAAAATCCGGATTGCAAAAGAGGCTGATTTCTTTTACAGGTAGTTGGACTGATAGTACGCTGATAGCAAATGTAGCTCCTGGTATACAATCGAAGAAATACGTTTTCTAAAGGTAATAAAAGCTTCTATGGTCGTCTGAAAAAATCAATTTTCTAACTTTTAAATATACTGAAGCAGGCTAGTACAGGATAGTGTGATCAATAATTTTAGGAATTTTTGGATATTATTTTCTTCTTTTTAAAGAGTATTATCGTTAAAATACGTCTTGTAAGCTAGAAGGTGTAAGGGTATTAATTCATTCAGAAGTCTAAAAACGTATAAAATGTTGTCGAAAATGAGTTCCAAATTGAATATCGCCGCTGCCGCGATTCTTGTAATTACCCTGCTTTCAGTCCAGAGTTCCTGCCTTGCTCAGAAAAAGGAAAAAGGATTCGTACAGATTTTTGATGGAAAGTCCCTGAAAGGCTGGGAAGGTGATACCAAATACTGGAGAGTTGAAAATGGGAATCTGGTTGGAGAAATTACTCCCGAAACGCTATTGAAAACAAACTCATTTATTATCTGGAAAGGCGGAGAACCAGGCGATTTTGAATTAAAAGGCTCATTTAAAATAACAGAAAAGGGTAATTCGGGAATCAATTATAGAAGCGATCAGCTGACGGATGTTCCTAATGCTCTAAGAGGTTATCAGGCAGATATTGATGGAGCAAACCGTTACACAGGCCAAAATTATGAAGAAAGAAAAAGAACAACTTTGGCTTACCGAGGTGAAATTGTTACGGTAAACGAACCGACAGACAAATCGCCGGAAGCGTTCAACGCAAACCTTAAGAATAACGCCTGGCTCGGACGCACGGTCACGGGTTCTCTGGGAACTTCGGATGAGCTGAAAACCAAAATAAAAGGCGAGGAATGGAATGAATTTCACCTTGTCGTCAAAGGAGATCGTTTGCAGCATTACATTAACGGCGTATTAATGAGCGACGTTACGGATAAGGATACTGTAAATGGAAAAGCGAAAGGACTGTTGGGCGTTCAGGTGCACGTTGGTCCTCCGATGAAAGTTGAATATAAAGATATTCGCATCAAGCAGTAATTGTTTTGATCTTAAACGGCTGCGTTCATTTTCACCGGTCGCTAATTGCCAATAGCTAAAAATCATGAATAAAGTAGGATTTAATGTGCTTGCCTGGACGGCAGCTGTTTCGGACGATTTATTTCCGGTAATCGACAGATTAAAGAAGATCGGTTATGACGGAGTAGAGTTTTACCTTGGAGCTCCCGACGCCGCCGCATATAAAAGGATGGGCGACTATACCCGCGATCATGGTCTGGAAACGACAACAGTAATGACCATGGGCAAGGACGATAATCCAATAAGCGAATCGGTCTCGGTGAGGGAAAAAGCACTGGACAAAATTAAATGGGGGGTGGATCGTGCGCATGATCTGAATGCAAAAATTATTTGCGGGCCGTTCCATTCGGCGCATACCGTTTTTGTAAATCGCCCGGCCGTTGATCAGGAATATGCTTTGGCAGGCGAAGTATTGAATGCTGCTGCGGAATATGCAGCGCAGGCCAATATTGTTTTTGCGTTAGAGGCCCTTAACCGTTTTGAGTGTTACTTGTGCAACACGATGGAGCAGTTATTGAAGCTGGTAAAGGCGGCAGATCATCCGAATGTCAGAGCAATGTTTGATACACATCATTCTAATATCGAAGAAAAAAGTTACGCATCAGCACTGGACACAATCGCTCCGGTTTTGGCTCACGTTCATATCAGTGAAAATGATCGCGGCACACCGGGGGAAGGACAGGTTTTATGGGATAACGCATTTTCTTCTCTTGCCAAAATCAATTATCAAGGCTGGCTTACAATTGAAGCTTTTTCAAGAAACGATCCCGACTTTGCAAATGCAATCGGAGTTTGGAGAGAATTTTCGGATCCATGGGATATCGCCGAAAAAGGCTACAAATTCATCAAAGAAATGAGTCAGAAACACCATCTATAACCCAATCCTCAGTCCAACGGACTTATTATCTTAGCTCGGGGCATTGCCCTGGGGCACGGGATAGGATAGAAATCATCAATTCAAAAAAATAATGTCACAAAAACTCCCATTCCGTTTCGGTTCAGAAGTTTATACCTGGTTTATGAGTAACAGTGGACAAACCCATCAGGGACGTCTGGGGCATATGATTGAGGTTATTGCCAAAGCCGGTTTCACAGGAATTCAACCAATTTTTACCTGGATGGGAGATCTTATTGATCCGAGCCTTCTAGAAGCAAAATTAAAAGAACAGGGAATTGAATTAGCAGCTCTTGCTTTGGCACTTGATTGGAATGAAGCCGAAGAAACTGAGCGAGAGCGGGAAGTGGCAGATCATGCCATAAGCGTACTACAAAAATTCCCGGGAGCGGTACTGAATACTGTTCAAATTCCGACAGGAAGACATAACCTGGCTGAACGTCAGCAGAATTTGATCAATATCGTAAACCGTGTTTCGGCAAGAGCAGCTGAAAAAGGAGTTCCATGCAGTTATCATCCGAACTCGCCGCATACTTCCATTATCCGTACTGCAGAAGATTATAAGATTGTGCTGGAATCGCTGGATTCGTCCGTAACAGGTTGGACGCCAGATGTCGGACATATCATAAATGGCGATATGGACCCATTGGAAAAAATGAAAGAATATCAGTCGCTTATCAACCATGTGCATTTCAAAGACTGGGACGGAAATCCTGAATTTGCCTTGATGGGAAAAGGGAAAGTGGACCTTTTGGGTGTAACGCAATGGTTAAAAGATATCAATTACAAGGGTTGGATAATCTGCGAAGACGAGGGGGCAGAAGCATTGGAAGACCCTGATTTTGTGACATTACATGACGGAAAGTGGATTCAGGAAGAATTGATCCCAGGGCTTCGGTAGGGTAAGCCTGCTGTTAGGAATTAGCTTTAGGCCTTCTTTGGCTGATTTCTTCATAGTACAAAGTGTATATACACATTCAAGCCATTAAATTCCAGATTTCCGGCACCAACAACGAATCACTAAAAGCCAACAGCTAAAAAGATGCCAACAGTTAAAACCAATGGAATTCACCTGCATTATGAAGAGCGCGGATCGGGAGCATCTCCTGATGACGTGCCTTTATTGTTAATAATGGGAATAACAGCGCCGGGGGCTGTCTGGAATGTGCATCTGGCTGATTGGCAGTATCATTTCCGATGTATCATCGGCGATAATCGTGGTGTTGGGTTATCTGATAAACCTGCCGGACCTTATTCCTCCGAACAAATGGCCGACGATTATGCGGGTTTACTAGATGCTATTCAGATTGAAAAAGTAAGAGTTGTAGGTTGTTCAATGGGAAGTACCATTGCGCAGCAACTGGCGATTCGTCATCCTGATAAAGTGCATTCGCTGGTGTTGATGTGTCCCTGGGCAAGGTGTGATAATTACGCAAAATCATTGTTTCAGCATATCATGAATTGCAAAGCACGATTCCGGCCGGAAGAATTCAGTTTATATATCCAACTGCTTATTTTCTCCCAATCGACATGGGACAATACTGAAAAACATGAAGAACTTGGAATAGGAAGAAAGCAGGATAGTGTTAACCCTTTTCCACAACCACTTCATGGGCTGGAAGGTCAGGCGGCAGCTTGCATAACCCATAACGCTTTGGACGACCTTCCTAAAATCGACAAACCGACCTTGGTTATCGGTGGCAGACAGGACATTTTTACGCCGGTCTGGATGGCAGAAGAAGTCGCAAACGGGATTCCTGAATCGGAACTTTTTCTATACGAAAATCTGGGGCACGCATTTCATTTTGAGAATACAGCGGACTTTAATCCGAGGGTCAGAAATTGGCTGTTAGATAATTAAAGTCATTTTTATATAAAAAACAGGTTAAATCAGACGTATTGCGGTCTTTTTTGATTAGGATAATATTTTTAATTAATAAAAAGAAATGAAGGATACCGTTGAAGTGAACCAGGACTGGAAAGATAAGATATCTAATTATATACAATTAGGTGGAATTGAAACATCGGTTATCGATAACGGGGCTGGGCGTGGAACACGGATTGCATGGATTAACACAGGCACAGGCCTGCGTTTCAAAGTGGTCATCGACCGTGCTATGGACATTGCAGACGCTTTTTTTAATCAACATAGTCTTGCCTGGATAAGCCATGGCGGAATTACTTATCCACAACCCTTTTCAGATAAAGGGATTGACTGGCTAAGGACTTTTGGAGGCGGACTTCTTACCACTTGCGGCTTAACGCACGTTGGCGGACCAGAATCTGATGAATTCGGAGACAGGGGTTTACACGGTCAGATCAGCAATTTGCCGGCCGAAATTGTGTCAATCATACAGCCTGATCCAAGGAGTGGAAATCTGGAAATGAGTATCACGGGAATAATCCGGGAAACAAAACCGTTTGGTCCAAGTCTGGAATTAAAACGAACAATATCCGCGACACTTGGAGAGGCCACTATCCGTATTCATGATGAGGTAATTAATAAAGGAAATACGCCATCTCCGCATTTGCTGTTATATCATTTCAATTTTGGCTGGCCTCTCGCAGATGAAGGAGCGGATATTTTGTGGAAAGGAAGCTGGTATCCGAGGAATGGCGAAGAAAATGCTAAAATTTTTAAAGAAAGCAACGATTTTAAAAAATGCCAGGCTCCGCTGGATGATCACTCAGGCGGAGGAGAAGAGGTTGTTTTGGTCAATATCGAAGCGGATATTTTTGGACAAAGCGTTTGTGGCATCTCTAATCCAAAGATCGGCTTGGCAGTTGCATTGAAGTTTAAAAAAGAACAGTTACCCTGGTTTGCCAACTGGCAGCATTGGGGAAAAGGAGAATATGTTACCGGTCTGGAACCCAGTACGAATCCTTTGATCGGACAGGCAAAAGCCCGGGAAGATGGTTCGCTTATCTTTATTGAACCCGGACAAAGCAGGGTTTATGAGCTTGAACTGAACGTGCTGCATGACGAGGAAGCAATCAAGGAGTTTTTAATAGATTATAACTAAACCAATTTTTCAATATCAAACAATGGGACTTTCAAGTATAGCAGAAAAGGCATTAGAGCAGGGAAAAGGAATATTGCGTTTGGCTCCGACATGGGTGCCGAGATCATTTTGTGTGCCTGGTCGCAGAATAAAATTACATCCTGATGATTATTACGTTTTGGGAGGCGAACGAGGCGGGATTGATGAACGCTGGCTTTCTTCAACTACTCCAGCGGAGAATGGGCCTCTTACAGGCGAAAATGAAGGTTTGAGCCAGATCGTTTTTGAGGATGAATCAGGTGTTCAAAAAGTGACATTACGGGATGCCGTAAGTGAGCTCAAAGGCGAAATTATAGGTGAACGGCTTTGGGATGAATACAAAAGCTGGCCAATGTATTCGAAGTTTTTTGATAATATGGGTCCATTGCCACATCATATTCACCATAGAGATGAGCACGCTGCTATGGTTGGTCAGAACGGAAAGCCAGAAGCATATTATTTCCCTCCCCAACTCAATAACCACGGCGGCGATTTCCCATATACATTCATTGGTATAGCTCCCGGCACCTCGAAAGAACAGATAAAGGAATGTCTTATGAACTTCACGAAAGGTGATAATAAGATTACCAACTACTCGCAGGCGTTTCGTCTGGAGCCCGGAACAGGGTGGGATGTTCCTCCTGGCATGTTGCATGCTCCTGGCAGTTTGTGTACCTATGAGCCTCAAAAAGCATCCGATATTTTTGCAATGTACCAATCTCTTGTCAATGAAGCGGTTATTCCGGAAGAATTGCTTTGGAAAGGGACTCCGAAAGACAGAATTGGTGATTACGACTTGTTGATGGAAGTGATCGACTGGGATTTGAATGTAAATCCTAACTTGATGGAAAAGCACTTCATGCGCCCTAAACCGGTAAAAGGCGTAGATGAGATGGCGGCAGAAGGATATAGTGAAAACTGGATTTGTTATAAAAACGAGGCTTACAGTGCGAAGGAGCTTACCGTTTTTCCAGGACAGACCGTGACCATCAAAGATGCAGCGGCCTATGGGCTTATTGTAATGCAGGGTCATGGTAAACTTGGTGAGTGGGAGATTGAAACGCCTGCTTTGATACGTTATGGTCAGCTGACTAACGACGAATTTTTCGTAAGTGAAAAAGCGGCTATTGAGGGTGTTGTGATCAGCAATCCGTCGTCAACAGATCCAATCGTGATGTTGAAACACTTTGGTCCGCTGAATCCTGATTTGATTATTGAATAGGCTGTCGGCTTCGGCTTGCTTAATGTAGGCCGTATAATTTTAACTTATAATTCTTAAACCATGCCAGAAAATAATTTTCCAAAACTCCACAATGCCACATGGCCTGGTATTGTAGGAAAAGGTTCTGATTCAGAACCGGTTATTTCTTTTGATACGATGCTTGAAAAGACTGCCGCTGCTGAGGTGAACGGCGTTAAATTCGATGGTGTTGATATCGGCCTTTTCGATCCGCATATCGATTTGGATATGAGTGATGATGGTGTTAAAAAACTGGTTGATAAAATCGGAGGACTTAATCTTGAAATCGGCAGTCTGGTTGCTCCCATCTGGAGCGGGTCTGCTATGGGTAGTAAAGAAGCGCGTGATGAATTTATTAATCAGGTGAAAAAGGCTTCCATTTTTGGTCAGAAACTCAGAAAATTAGGTATTCGGCCAAACGGAATTGTTCGTATCGATTCGTCGAGTAAGCCGGAAGACTGGGCTTTGGATCCTGTCAACAATACAAAATTAATTGCTGAAACTTTCAGGACTGCTTGTGATATAGCGGCTGAATATGGCGAGAAACTTGCAGCCGAAGGAGAAATTTGCTGGGGCGGTATGCAAAGCTGGCGAACGATGATTGATACTATGGAGCAGGTGGATCGCCCGAATATGGGTTTCCAAGCTGACATGTCTCACACGTTCTTATATCTTTTGGGATATAACCGTCCCGAAGATCGCGTCCTGCCGGTAGATTTTGAATGGAGTGACCGCGCTGCATTGGATGAAGGTTTGAAAAAAATGACAAGCGCTTTGCGTCCATGGACGATTGATTTCCATGTGGCTCAGAATGATGGAACCGTTCATGGATCTGGTTCGCATGATAAAACGGGCCGTCATTGTCTCGCGACTGATCCAAATGGAAAACTGGATATCACGCACGACGCAGGTTATTGGCTTCGTCATGAAAATGGTGAGCTGACCAAAGCTTTCCGTCATATCTGTTGGGACGGTTGCATGTTCCCTAACTCCGTCATGACGGATCAGCAAACCTGGAACGATATCCTGGCAGCCATGGTGCGTGTTCGTCAGGCACATGGCTGGTATGAAGCCTGAGGATATTTTAAGTCAAATTGAACCAAAAAGCATTTCCCATTATGTCAAAGAAAAAAGAACTTAGAATTGGATTGATCGGGACCGGTTTGATGGGCCGTACGCATTCCAATGGATATAACAGAATTGATAATTTCTTTCCAGAACTGGAATATACTCCGGTTTTGAAAGCGGTTTGTTCGAGAAACGCACAGAAAGTACAGGAGTTTGCAGATCAGTGGGGATATGAATCTATTGAAACGGATTGGAAAGTTTTAGTTGCACGTGAAGATATTGATGCAATCGATATTTGCACGCCAAACGATACGCATGCTGAAATCGCGATCGCTGCTGCGGCGGCTGGTAAAATGATTTTATGCGAAAAACCGTTGGCGAGAACGTTGGCCGAAGCTCAGACAATGGTGGATGCTATCGAAAAGGCAGGCGTGAAAAACACAGTTTGGTATAATTATCGACGTGTTCCTGCTGTGACTTTGGCAAAACAAATTGTCGACTCCGGTAAACTTGGACGCATTTTCCATTACCGTGCCAATTTCCTTCAGGACTGGACGATAAACCCGGATGTGCCACAGGGTGGCGCTGCAACCTGGCGTCTGGATGCCGAAGCTGCCGGATCTGGTGTTACGGGCGATTTGCTGGCTCATTGTATCGATACAGCCATGTGGATTAATGGCGGAATTAAGGATGTTTCGGCTGTCACGGAGACTTTTATTAAAGAACGTGTGCACCAGGATAGCGGTCAGGTACAGAAAGTTGGTATTGATGATGCCTGTATTTTCCATTGCCATTTTGATAACGGATCGTTAGGTCTTTTTGAATCGACACGTTATGCGCGTGGTCATAAGGCGCTTTATACTTTTGAAATTAATGGTGAACATGCTTCTATTCGCTGGGATTTGCATGATCTGAACCGATTGGAATATTTTGATCACTCAGATGATTCGATTGTTCGTGGATGGAGATCCATTCTGGTTACGGATGGCGACCAGCCGTATATGAAGAGATGGTGGATTCCGGGAACAAGTATCGGTTATGAGCATTCTTTTATTCATCAGGTAGCTGATTTCTTTGAAAGTCTTCAGACTGGAAAGGATTGTAGCCCAACATTTAAAGATGCTTTGGAAACCCAGAAGGTTTGTGAGGCTGTGCTTGATTCGGCTAGTTCAAAGAGCTGGAAGGATACGGGGGTTGAATGGGAGGGATCTTGATGATATGTTGATCGGCGTAATGCGCGCCGTGCATCGAAAACATAGGGCGGTGCCTATGCTAAAATCATAGGGCGGTGCCCTATGCTAAAATAATAACCCTTTCAGGATGGTGTTCGTGCAACGCCCTGAAAGGGCACAATATCTTAGGATAGGGCATCGCCCTATTAATCGGGATATATGTCGATTTCGAATACCGATTTCCATATCATAATTACACACACTATAAGCCTCCGGGCAACCATAAAAATGCCGCAATCATTATCAAAAATTTGTACACACATCGTGTTCAGTACCAAATATCGTCAGCCGTTAATTGACGATAAAATCGAGACTGAACTTCATCGTTATTTAGGAGGGATTTGTAAAAAGTTCGATTGCCTCCCAATAAAAGTTGGCGGTTATGTTGATCACGTTCATATTCTTTGTGTTTTATCCCGAAAAATTGCTGTGATGAAACTTCTTGAAGAAGTAAAGAAGTCTTCTTCGAAATGGATCAAAATGCAAGGTTCTGATTATGCCAATTTTTACTGGCAGGATGGATATGGAATTTTTTCAGTTAATCCTTATGAACTGGAAGTGGTTGTTCAATACATTGAAAATCAGAAGATGCACCATGAAAATAAAACTTTCCAAACTGAGTATCGCGGGTTTTTGAAAAAATATAATGTTGAATATGATGAGCGTTATGTCTGGGAATGATCTTCGAGTCAGTAGGGCGTTGCCCCACGTTAAGATATGGCGCCCTTTCAGGGCTTTTTTGTTGAACTATGCATGAAAATATTCTCCATATAACCAACCTCTCAAAGTCCTATTCAGGAGTTAAAGCGTTGGATAATGTTCAGCTGATCGTAAAAAGAGGTGAAGTTCATGCGTTGATGGGAGAAAATGGAGCGGGAAAATCAACCTTTATGAAAATTCTTGCCGGGCTGGTCATTCCTGATTCGGGGGAAATTATTCTGGATGGCGAGGTTTTAAAAAATACTCGCGTCACAGATGTCATCAAGAAAGGCATTTCGATGATCCATCAGGAAATCCTGATTGTTCCGGAATTAACTGTTGCCCAAAACATATTTCTGGGCCGGGAAAAAAGCATTACCGGAACCAGGATTGGATGGATTCAGGAGAAAATTCTTACTTCCAAAGCTACCGAGCTTTTAAATAAAATGGGTGTTGCTGTTGCCGCGGATATCAAAATGAAATATCTGAGCGTTGCGCAAATGCAGATGGTAGAAATTGCAAAAGCCATTTCCAATGATGCCAAAGTAATCATTATGGATGAGCCAACGTCGGCTATTTCCAATAAAGAGGTTGATACACTTTTCCGGATTATCAGGGAATTGAAAAGTAATGGTGTTGCCATTATTTATATTTCTCATAAAATGGACGAAATATTTGAAATCGCTGATACGATTACGGTGCTGCGGGATGGAAAATATATTACGACCAAAAACTCTTCTGAGCTTACTAACGATATATTGATTTCCTTAATGGTGGGACGGGAACTGAATAGTATGTTTCCTGAGCCGGTCATTCCAACAAACAAAGGTGTATTGGAGGTAAAAAATCTGACCCGTAGCGGTAAGTTTTCAAACATCAATTTTACCGTTCATGCAGGAGAAATATTTGGTATTGCCGGACTGATGGGCGCCGGAAGAACGGAAATCGCCAGAGCTATATATGGGCTGGATTCGTTGGATACCGGAGACATTTTGATCGACGGAAACCTGGTAACTATAAAATCTCCGCGTGATGCTGTCGATTGCGGTATTGGTTTTGTGAGCGAAGACCGGAAAAGATTAGGTTTTATTCCTGAATTATCTGTAAAGCATAATATTACGCTTGCAAGCTTGCCTGAACATCGTCGTGGAATTTTACTTAATAATGAAAGTGAAAATAGTGCTGCCGACAAGATGATCTCTGACCTTAAAATAAAATCATTTAACAGAAATCAAAAAGTGATGCATCTGAGCGGTGGAAACCAGCAAAAAGTCGTTTTGGGGAAAGTACTGCTATCCTCACCCAAAATGATTATTCTGGATGAACCGACCCGGGGTGTTGATATTGGGGCAAAATTTGAGATATACAAACTGATTCATAACCTGGCGGCAGAAGATATTGCGATCATTATGATTTCGTCCGAATTGCCTGAGATTTTAGGAATGAGCGATCGGATTATGGTGCTGTCGAAAGGTGTTCAGACGGCAATCTTATCGCGGGAAGAAGCAACCCAGGAACTGATCATGAAATACGCGGTTCAGTAAATCCAGCTTTAAAATTCAATGTAACACTAAAATAGACTTTTAAATACGATCGGGTGGAAAACAGATTTACTTCAAAGTTTCGGGATTTCGGGCAATATGGCATCTTTCTGGCCTTTGTGATAATTTGTCTTGTGTTAGCATTCAGTACACCTAAGTTTTTTACTATATCAAATTTAATGAACATCGGAACACAGGTTTCGATCAATGCCCTGCTTGCTTTCGGAGTGACTTTTGTGATTATTACGGGTGGAATCGATCTTTCTTTGGGCTCCATGGTGGCTGTTACCGGCGTAGTCGCCGCAACTTTTGCACATCCCGATACCTATCCGGTAATTGTTCCGGTTTTTATCGGACTAGCAGCCGGTTTGGCCTTAGGCGCTTTCAACGGATTAGTGATCACAAAAAGCAAGGTGCCTCCTTTTATAGTAACGCTTGGAACGATGACGATTGGACGTGGGCTGGCACTAATACTTAGTAAAGGCAGGCCCATTTCAAATTTGTCAGACTCATTCAACTTTATTGGTGGGGGAAATCTTTTAGGAATTCCATTTCCCATTATCATTCTGATTCTTGCATTTATCATTTGTTCGGTATTGCTGAATAAGACAATTCTGGGCAGATATATGTACGCAGTTGGTGGAAATGAGCAGGCTGCGCAAGCATCCGGAATTAGTGTGAATCATGTTAAAATGTGGGTATATACTATCTGTGGATTACTTTCTGCGATGGGAGGAATTTTATTAACTTCCAGGATTACAACCGGGCAGCCAAATGCCGGAGCAGGGTTTGAGCTTGATGCGATTGCAGCGGCAATTATTGGCGGCACCAGCACATCTGGCGGCACAGGAACCATGACAGGGACTTTGATTGGCGCTTTGCTTATAGGTGTTATCAGCAATAGTCTTGACCTGTTAAATGTGACATCTTATTATCAGCAGGTTGTTATGGGAGCAATTATTATAGGCGCTGTCGTTTTGGATAGTATGGGAAAAGATAAGAATTAATCCGAAATTCTATGAAATTAAAATCATTTTTACCGCTTTCACTTTTTGCCGTCGTTCTGATCGGTTGTAATCAATCCAAAACCAACGAATCCGGGAAAGAAGGTTCCGGCAAAAAACTTGTTATTGGCAGTACAATGTTGAGTATGCAAAATGAATTTGTTGTCAATGTGAGCGACGAGATGGAGGCAAAAGCGAAAGAACTCGGAATAGAATTAATCACTGTTGACGCTGAACGCTCCGCTTTAAGGCAAGTTGAACAAGTAGAAAGTTTTATTGCACAAGGAGTTGATGCGATTGTAATGAATCCGTGTGAGGTCGAGGCAAGTTCTCCGGCTGTGAAACTCGCATTAGATGCTAAAATTCCGATTATCAACGTAAATTCAGAAACGAGTACCAGACCAACCGCATTTGTCGGGTCTGACGATACTGAATCTGCACGGATCGCAATGAATTATATAGTTAAAAAACTGAATGGAAAAGGAAATATTATCATGATGCATGGCTATATGGGACAGGCGGCACAGATCAAAAGAGATAAAGGAGCAAAAGAAATATTGAAGGCAAATCCTGGCTTGAAACTTCTGGCCGAACAATCGGGAGAGTGGGACAGGGCAAAAGCGATGTCTTTAACCGAAAACTGGATACAATCTTTTGGGACACAAATCAATGCGATTTTCGCTCAGAATGATGAAATGGGTATGGGTGTTGTAAAAGCTCTGGAAGCTGCCGGACTAAAAAACAAAATTATTGTCGTAAGCATCGATGCGATTCCCGATGCTTTACAAGCTGTAAAAAAAGGAACATTAGACGCAACGGTTTATCAAAACGCAAAAGAACAAGGTGGAAAAGCTATTGAAACTGCGGTAAAAGCAGCAAAAGGTGAAAGCTTTGAAAAGGAAGTTTTGATACCGTTCCAGTTGGTTACTAAGGAAAATTTGGGTGAGTTTTTGAAGTAGAATTTTGCCTATTCAGGCTAATATTACCGGTTTAAGATCGATTTTTGATTTGCAAATCGCGAATCGAAAATCTGGGTTTTACAACAGAATGATATAAATATGAACACCTTGCTGATGGGGTAAGTTATGTTGACTAGCTATTTTGTGTAACCGTTTTCGAGCATACTAAACTCGTTCCTAACGTTTTAGAGACGTTATCATAAATGAAATTTTTATCACAATGTATTAATTTCATGCATTTTTTAGTTTAATAGATATCTGAACTCAGGAATTAAACCTTTCCTCTGAAATGTTGTCAGATATGTCGTAAACTAAAAATTTATCAACTGTATGAAAAGGATAGTGAAAGTGACGAAATCCATCGCAATGATGGTTGTGGCGGGGGCATTAATGCTAGCATGTAGTCAGGCACTTCAAACGAGTTATGATTATGACTCATCCGTAAATCTTAAACAATTCAAAACTTTTAATGTAGAACCTGAAAGCAAAAACGAACAGGATCCATTGTTGGGAAGTGAGCTAAATAAAAGAAGATTGAAAGATGCTGTGGTTGAAGTGATGCAGGCGAAAGGCTATAAACTGGATAACAATCCTGAAATAATGGTTCGTTTTATGACGGACGTGAAAGAACGCCAGCAAGTTCGCTCAAACAATATGTATTCCCCTTACATGTGGTGGTACGGTGGTGGAAATAATATTTCTACTTACAATTATCAGGAAAGCAGATTTATCCTGAATATTTACCAAAGAAACAGCGATAGAATGATCTGGCAGGGATGGGCGTCTGGAAAAGTAAAAGCGCCGACTAAAAAAGATGACCGCGAAACGATGGTAAAAAACACAATGGCGGATATTCTGAGGACTTTCCCGGAAGCGACTTTGGATACGTACAGCAGAAAATAATAGCTGGTCTGAAAAAATAAAAAAGGAGTTACAGCAATGGCTGTAACTCCTTTTTTATAAATATTGGACTAGTTAAAATGCTTGGAAAACGGGTTCTGGAATATGACATCAAAACAGGCGTAAGAAACCGGATCCATATGACCGCCTGCTTTAAACTGCTCCATAATTCCTAAATCTACAATCATATCCGCCTTGTGAAAAACGTGACGGAAGTAAGCCGTAAACCTGTCTTCGGTAAAATGATAGTTCGACCAGGTATGATGGTGGTCTGCTGGTATTGTTGATTGATACTCGTCGACGGCGGTTAAGAATTCATTTCCTCCGATTAGAAAATTAGTTTTATTCTGGTTTAAAGGAATACTGGCTGTGGCTTTTAAACGAATACGGAGTTCAAACGGATGTGAAGCTGAATTCCAGTCGGAAGAATAGAAAGTTCTTGCCTCCGGCCGAAATGCGTAGTTCAAAGAAACTTTATTGAATTGCTGACGGTAATAAAGCCGTCCATAATATCTCAATTCATAGCGATAAGATGGATCTTCCGCTTCATATGGAGATTCTTCCGAATATAGGTTTTGCACACGGAAACTGTTCGCTACGGAAGCCTGCCATTTGTTACTGAATTTGTAAAGCAGCTCCTGATTGTATACCGCTATTCCCTGCTTGTGCGTCGGAGCCCAGTTATCCGGATCACTCATTCGGGCAGCTCCGCCGTAAACGGTAAGGTTGAATTTTTTGCTTAACGCCTGACTAAAACCAACTACTCCCCAGGCCACTGCTTTTGTGCCGTCCATTCCTGGGGGAGATATCTGAGCAAAAACCAAAGAGGTGTATAGCAACAAAAATAGTGTTGAACAATACTTTATGAATTTCATGAATCTTGATAGTAAGGTGTCAGTATGGTAAAGAATATTTACTCTAATTTATGTTCTATGTAAAATTATATATGAATTCCGGAAACATCCGGGAATAAAACATTCTGCAAAGCAAATTTTCAAAATTTGTTTTGCAGAATGTTTTAATGTTGAAATAAAGAGTCAGAATCGACTTAAATATTCAGTCGGTTATTTTCCAACTGCTTTTATAATATCCTTTTCCAAAGTCTTGTTACTCGGAAATTCTTGGGGAATCCAGCGATCGATAATTTTACCGGAGGCGTCCAGTACGACAAAAGGATAACGGATGTCTACTGCATAATTTTGTTTTAGTAATTCAGCATTGTCTTCCGATGCCCATAAATGTTTCACTCCGTTTCTTGCCTGAGTATAGGGTTTCCAGCTTCCAAAAGGCATTCCTGAAATCATTGTGATATAAGCGAAGTTCACTTTATCCGCATATTTTGTTTCGAGTGCCTTCATCGTTGGCTCATGTGCGCCAATGTTAAATGCAAAAACCATAACTGTTGGTTTGCTTGCCAATTGTTTCAGAGAAACAGCGGCACTGTCGCGATCAAGCAAAGTAAAATCAGGAGCAACTGACCCTGATGTCAATTTTGACTTTGTTGCGAGAAGTTTTGTAAAATAGTCGGTATACTCTGATTTTGGATATTTGGTTTTGTAATCAGCTAACAAAGTCTGACTGGTTTCCAGGGTTGGAATGGCCGTTGCTGCATAGTTAAGCCAGTATGTCAGCAAATATTCCTGCTGTTTAGGATTATTTTGAAGTTTCTCTTTGCTGAAATTATAAACATCGGAAATAGCCTGCGGACTTAATTCATATAGTGTTGCCGAATCCAAAGGGAATTTTCTTGTTGTCGGTATCAGAGCCCAGTTACGAAGTTCATCACGGTAAGACTGGCTTAATAAAGCTTCGTCGGGTAGGATTTTAAAATTGTTTAAAGTCAGATCTTCAAGTTCTTTTTGCTGTGCAGGTTCCAGTTTTTTAGCTCTGTTTCTGCGCATCATTTTTTCCTGCAATAATCTGTGAATAACGAAAGGCTCCGTCGTTGTTGTCGCATTTACGTATGCCTCAAATGCAGGTACCGGAGCATTTGCCGTTTTGAAAGTGGCATAAGCATTTTGGCGTATTTTCTGCAAGCTATCACTTTGCTGCGCTACACTTTTATTGTCAATCTGAGATGGTTTATAGCCGAAAACGGGCAAGTATTGATATTGGTTTTCCAAAAAATAGGTTTTCAGGAAATCCTGGTAACTGGCATTTTTTCCTGAAAAAGCCACGTTAGCACCTCCCGAAAAAGTGGCGGTCAGATCATCTCCCGGCTGAATGAACAGCATCCAGGTTTTATTTACGCCGCCGCCGCTGTATTGAAGACGCATTATTTTAGGTTCGCTCATAGCCGCATTGACACGTTCCGACGTTTTTTCCTGAAAATTGATCATTGCCAAAGGTTCAAGTCGGGTGTCTGCAAGGCCGATGCCCAGGTTGGGGTGAAAGTGGACATCCTCCAAAACCAGTGAAACGATCGCTTGTTCAGCTTTGGCGGTTGTCAGTGTGATGGTCGAAGTCTTCTGTGCAAAAGATAACAGACTGGAAAGGAGAAAAATAAGTGTGGTAATTTTTTTCATAGTAAGCTGGGATGGTTTGTTAGTCGTTCGACGAATAATGGATTAGTATTCAAAGGATTATAGCTTAGATTTTCACAGTTGATAATTAAATAATTGTGCCAATATCGGATTTCTTTTCGTGAATACGTTTGATCTGGGGGTGATCGTTCCGTTTTTCATATGGTAAGGTTATCTTTGGAAGTGAAACAGGTTTCCTGAACGATAAGAAAATACTTGCATCTGCAAGTGCCGCATAATGATGAACCGCCTTGCTTTATTAGATTTTAATTCTCTCAAAAACGGATTTGAAGGAGAACTTTATTACGACGACTCTACTGTCCATACCGCTCAAAGACATATTTATGCAACCGATGCTTCGGTATACCAGGAAATGCCGCTTGCCGTTGCTTTGCCGCGAACGGTGGAGGATATCCGAAAGCTGATCAGCTTTGCGAATGAACGGAAATTGACATTGATTCCAAGGGCTGCCGGGACTTCACTGGCTGGCCAGGTGGTTGGAAAAGGGATCGTGGTTGATATCTCCAAACACTTTGGTGCAGTTCTGGAAGTGAATGCGGCGGAGAAGTGGGTGAGGGTTCAGCCTGGTGTGATCCGGGACGATTTGAATAAACATCTTGCAACTTACGGTTTACTATTTGGCCCGGAAACTTCAACCGCGAGCCGCGCTATGATAGGCGGAATGATTGGTAATAATTCATGCGGTTTGCATTCGATTACCTGGGGCACCACACGTGATCATTTATTGGAAGTCAAAGCCTTATTATCGGATGGAACGGAAACTGTTTTCAATAATTCTTCGACCGCCGATTATATTAAGAAAGTTGCAAAATCCGGTGCAGGAAAACGTGAGCAGGCGATTTACGCAGGTATGTGGGGAATACTTTTAAATCCGGTTGATCAGGATTTAATTAAAAAACAATTTGCAAAACCGACCGTAACGCGCCGAAATTCAGGGTATGCGCTGGATGCGCTGGTCAGTAATTTTGAAAAAGACCAGGTCAACTTATGTAATCTCATTGCAGGTTCAGAAGGAACATTATGCTTTGTCACCGAAGCGAAAATCGCTTTAGTAGATATGCCTCCAGCTTCCGTTGGTGTTGTTTGTGTTCATGCCAATTCTCTTGCAGAATCCCTGCATGCAAACCGGGTCGCAATGAAACACAATCCGAAAGCTTCCGAATTGGTGGATCGCTATATCATGGATTTTACCAAAGGGCATCATATTTATTCGAAAAACCGCTTTTTTCTCGAAGGTGATCCGGCAGCTTTGCTGATGGTTGAGTTTTGGGGAAATACCGATGAAGAAGTGAAGGCACAGGCGGATGCACTGGTTGCGGATCTGTTGGATGAACAGTTGGGATATGCTTATCCACTTTTATTTGGCGATGATGTAAATAAGGCTTGGGAAATCAGAAAAGCGGGTTTAGGATTGATCCGGAATTTGCCGGGTGATACGCAGCCGGTTAACTTGATCGAAGATTGTGCGGTGGCCGTTGAGGATTTGCCGGCTTACATTGACGACCTTGAAAAATTGATTGAAAGTCATGGTTTGCATGCTTCGTATTATGCGCACGCTGGTGCCGGTGAGCTGCATGTGGAGCCGATGATCAATCTTAAAACTTCCGAAGGAAAACAGAAATTCAGACAGGTTCTGGCGGATACGGCAGTTCTTGTTAAAAAATATAAAGGTGCTCTTTCAGGAGAACATGGCGATGGCCGTCTTCGCGGCGAATTTATTCCCTTCATGATGGGGGAAGAGGTATACGAGATTTTCAGGCAGGTAAAAAGAATCTGGGATCCGAATGGCATTTTCAATGCAAACAAGATTGTTGATACACCTCCCATGAATGAATTCCTGCGTTTTGAGCAGGATAAAGAAAAACCCGTTATCCCAACAACTTTTGATTTTTCAAAAGATGAAAGTATGCTGCGCCTGGCTGAAAAATGCAGCGGTTCGGGCGATTGCCGGAAAACGGAATTGACGGGCGGAACGATGTGTCCGAGTTATATGGCAACACGCCGGGAACGGGATACTACCCGCGCGCGGGCGAATATTTTACGTCAGTATTTAACTCCCGGAGCAGCGCAGATCGAAAGTGCAACGACACAGGAAATGGTCAAAGAAGTACTTGATCTTTGTCTTTCCTGCAAAGGTTGTAAATCGGAATGTCCGTCCAGTGTTGATGTTGGAAAATTGAAAGCTGAATTTACACAGCAATATTATGAAACGCATACTGTTCCGCTGAGGACAAGTCTGATTGCAAATTTTGGTAAGCAGATGAAACTGGCCTCTATTGCTCCCTGGGCATTCAATGCCGTTTTTGGAACGACGGCTCTCAGAAAAGTAGCTAATAAAATGGTCGGTTTCCACCCGGACAGATCCATGCCTTTGCTTCACAGTACTACGCTGAAACATTGGTGGGAAAAGCATAACAAGAAGAAGAATTCAAATGGTAATACGCATGCAACAGTATACTTGTTTTGCGATGAGTTTACCAATTATAACGATGTTGAAATAGGAAAGAAAGCAGTGATGTTTCTGGAAAAACTGGGTTATGAAGTGATCATCCCAGAACATGAGGAATCAGGGCGCTCTTATCTATCGAAAGGTTTGGTGAAAGATGCGCAAAAGCTGGCGATTCGAAATGTTGAATTGTTGAAAGACATTATTTCACAGAAAACGCCGTTGATCGGGATAGAACCTTCTGCAATTCTCTCGTTCCGGGATGAGTATATCGATCTGGTTCCTGAAAACCTGAAAATTGACGCGCAGAATATTGCCACACATGCGTTGTTGTTTGAAGAATTTATTTCAAGAGAAATCGATGCAAAAAGAATAACAAAAGACGCTTTCAGCGGCGAACATCGATTGATAAAACTTCACGGACATTGCCACCAGAAAGCATTATCATCACTGACAACGTCTAAAAAAGCATTATCAATTCCTGAAAATTATAAGGTACAATTAATACCATCGGGCTGTTGCGGAATGGCTGGCTCCTTTGGATATGAAGAAGAGCATTATGATGTTTCTATGCAGATAGGAGAGCTGGTGCTTTTCCCAACGGTGCGTCAACAACCCGAAGATGTAATTATTGCCGCACCTGGTACTAGCTGCCGGCACCAGATTAAAGATGGTACCGGTCGTAAGGCAAAGCACCCGATTGAGATTTTGTGGGAGGCATTGAATTAACCTATTCAGTTCCTCGCACACTTTTCATAATGGTATCCGGATGAACTTCCATGGATGTATCTGATGCAGCCGTGTCTGCCGGCATGGTTGCGTTTTCAGATGGTGTTTCTGCTTCGCTGAAATGCGAATCGTGATTGAAGAATCCTCCCCAAAAAGCAATTAACATTAAAACAATTCCTACGCCCAGAATCCATTTCCAGACGTTCTTGGTATTTTTAGTAGCTCTCGCTTCTTTATCTGTTTCTCCTCTGTCCATGATAGTAGTGATTTGGTTTACTTATCACAATACCAATTTTGTACCAAATCAAAATGTTACCATTTAATAACGTTTAGGTGAAATTGTGTTGAAAAAATTACCCTAAAATGCGTTAAATCGAACGATTAGTATACTAAAATGCGTTGGTTCAGTGTTTAGCAACATAGTATTATCACTAACTTGTGATTATAAGTTTTTTTATAAAATTCACTCCCCTATGACAAAGTTTGGTTTTTGCTTCTCAACGCTCATTACGATTTTCTTAACAACTCAAATTGAAGAAGTTAAGGCGCAGGATACTAAAAATTTCTTCTCGGTCACTGGTGGATATAGTTTACCTGTCGGAGAGCTCGCCACGGAAAAGTTGAATGATCCGCTTGCTGGTCTTGCTGGTTCAGGTTACTTCGGACAAATAAACTACGATCACAGAATTGCCCGCTGGTTTGGAATAAAATTGTCAGGAAGTCTTAACGAGAATACAACCAATTCCGGTCCCATTATTGACAAAGCGAATTCTTATGTACAAGCGATAGGCCGGACTTATGCCTGGGACAGTAATGTTTCAAAGTGGAAACTGGGCGCGGCATTAATCGGGCCGGCTCTTTATCTTAATTTTAACCGCGTACAATTTGAAGCTCATGTTCAGGGAGGTATTGTCAAGGCTACGACTCCTTCGGTATTACTCACTGGAAAACAAATAAATTCGGGCGGGCAAATCATTGAAGGTGCTGAGGAAATACAGGTAAGCCTTAACCGGAAAATCGTGAATCCAATCGGTTTCGGAGCTGGTGCAAGCTTGCGTCTGCCGATAGCTGGTGCCTTGTTTTTTCATGTAAGTGGTGATGTTATAGGAGCAAAGGCGGAGGTCAAAGACTTGGCGATCAGAGCGCAGGTAGCAGGTTTTGAACACAACGACAGAATTAATGAAAGCAGATTTATCGGCGTCGTAAATATCGGAGCTGGTTTAGGAATTGCTTTTTAACAGTTTGATTTAAGACACGTTCAATTGCAAAAGAGGATACCAGCGTCGGCCGGTATCCTCTTTTGTTTTACAGCAGTGATCAGTTGCCAGTTTTATTTTGCAAACCAAAGTTTCAGTTTCATGTCATTCTTTCCGCCTTGTTTTTTCAGGGCGGCGTCGTAGTTAGCAAAGTTCAGGGATTCTTCTGAACCTGGGTAAGGAAGACGTGTAGGAAGAACATTTTGATTTGTGTTGTTCGTTGGAGTTACCAATGCAGGAATGCCCGTACGACGATATTCTGTCCACGCTTCCAGGCCTTGGCCGTACAATGCGATCCATTTTTGCTCCATAATCTGTGTGAACCCGTCCGCTCCGCTTTTCAAAGCATTTGCAGCCAGATATGCTGTCGGTGCCGGAAGTTTGTACTGTGCAAATGATGCAGTGATGGCAGACGAATAATTTGTTGCAGCATCGCCGGCAGAAGTTACGCCTTTGTATGCAAATTCAGCTTTAAGAAATAACAACTCAGCATAAGTCATAATCACACCAGGAGCTGTTGCCGCCACGAAGTAATTTCCAACTTTAGAAGTTTTTGTTAAGCCCAGAGCATTTGCATCCGAAGAAGCCAAGCCGTTTGGAACACCTTTATAAGTACCGCCGTCCGCTGGCAGGTTTGCGTAAATTGCAAGTCTGTCATCGTTCATTGCTGCAAGCTTGTTCACCAAAGTAGCACTCACACGGTGATCGTCACGAGTTCTGCGATTCACAAAAACTGGGTTTTGGTTGTTTGTTGCATCCAGATAATTAAGCTGGATATTTTCAGCAACCGAAGTAATGACAGGATATTTTGCCGGATCTGCCAAAATTCTTGCGATCTCGGTTTTTACATTAATAGGTGCATCAGCCTTATCGATCATTCTGCTCAAAAGGCGAAGGCTCAATGTGTTGGCAAATTTTTTCCATTTCGCCATATCACCATTGAAAAGAATATCACCGCCGATGGGCATCGATGTGTTAGAAGTGTTTATTGACTCGCCTGCTGTTTTCAATTCAGCAACCAATCCCGCGTAAACATCTTTCTGAGAATCATAGGTTGGGAGTAAAGTTCCTTCTAATCCCTGAATTGCCGTTTTGTATGGAATATCTCCGTAAACATCTGCAAGTAAGGAAAAAACCCATGAGCGAAGTATTACCGCAGCAGCCTGATAGTTGGTATTTCCGGTTTCCTGACCCAACTTGTAAATACGGTTGTAGTCAGCAAGCGCTTCGATATAAAGTCCCTGCCATCCCGCATTGTAAACATCGGCAGAAACTGTATACTGATCAATATCGGTATATTGGATACGTGCCCAGTGCTGAGAAAATCCTTCGCCGATGTCCATACCAAGTGAACCACCTGACTGGATATCTACGGCACTTTGGATTCCGTGCGGCATAAACAGATCAGCAGTTCCGGAAGAGGCACTGTTTGGGTTTGTATTAAGTTCATCAAAATCTCCGGTACAAGCTGTAGCACACAGGAAAGTGGCTGCTAGTAATAGTTTGGAGCGGAATGAATATTTTAAACTTTTCATATAAGATCAATTAAAGAAAATTACTTAAAGATTGAAGCTGATGTTAAAACCGATAGATCTTGTTGTCGGAATCTGACCATTTTCTATACCTTGTAAATTACCGTCGTTATAGTAACTTGTTTCAGGATCGATGTGAGGTAGATTGCTTTTTAGAAGCGCAAGGTTTCTGCCTACAACCGATACTGCGATATCGCGGAAAGGAAGTTTTTTAACAACTTTTCCTGAGATCATATAAGTGAATTTTACCTCACGAAGTTTTACATAACTCGCATCGAAAATTGTGTTTTCGTTGTTGGTCAGCAGGTAATATTTGTGGTGGTATTCTTCGGATGAGATACTTTTTGCATTCGGAACGTAGTTGGGAGCATCGGCTGTCCCTGTGTTAACCACACCTTGACCAACAATACCGGTCTCGCGGCCCAACGTTGTTTCTTTCAAAACTCCTGTGTAACGTCCAACGTTGATCGACTGTGAGAAAATATCGCCGCCATGTTTGATATCGATCAAAGTACTTAGCGAGAAGTTTTTGTATTTGAATACGTTAGAAATACCGCCAATCCAGTCTGGTGTGAAGTTTCCTAATACGCGGCTGACAGGATCAAGCATTGGATAACCTTGTGCATCGTAAACAATTTGTCCGTCCGGAGCACGTAGGAAACCTTTTCCGAAGAAAGTACCATAAGGCTGACCAACACGTGCTTCAACCGATAATCCGCGGAAGCTGTTTGTCGATGTTGTCTGAGTTAACGGGTTGTAACTTGTGTTCAACTGATAAGTAGTCAGGTTGTCTGCAAGAGAAACAACTTTGTTTTTGTTACGAGCCCAGTTTAAATTAATATCCCACTGAAAGTTTCCAACTTTAACAGGTGTTGTAGTCAACTGGATTTCAATCCCTTTGTTTGTGATTTTACCAGCATTCAAAAGCTTGGACAAGTATCCTGATGCGTTTGAAACGTTTACGTCAAGGATCTGGTCTGTTGAAGATTTGCTGTAATAAGTCACATCAAGTCCAACACGGTTTTGCCAAAGTCTGATATCAGCACCAATTTCATAAGAAGTTGTGATTTCAGGTTTTAATTCAGCATTCAAAAGTGCGTTATTCTCAGATAAACTTGGCGTACTTCCCCACGGGTTTTCGTATTTGTAAGTACTTGCCAAACGATATGGATCGGTGTCATTACCAACTTGTGCAAGACCTGCTCTGATTTTTGCGAAAGATAAAACAGACGATTTTACATCAAACATATCGGAAAGAATCGCACTTACAGCCGCAGAAGGATAGAAATAGGATCTGTTGTTTCCAGGCAGAGAGCTTGACCAGTCATTGCGGGCAGTAAGATCAACGAATAAATAATTGCGGAAACCCAGGTTAGCTGAGGCATATAAACTGTTAACCGTTTTCTCAATAAATGAGTTTTCTGTAACCGGACGCTGACGTGAGTTACCCATGTTCCAGACTCTTGGAATCGCAAGTTCGGTTGCGCCCATGTAGTTTCTTTGTGCAAAGTTCGAGCGATGGTTACCGCCAATATTTGCTGTAATATCAAATTCGCCAAATTTCTTTGTTGCGTTCAACAAAAAGTCTGAGTTGGACTCGCGAACAAAAACCTGCTCTTCGTTATAGGCATCATAAAGTTGTGTTGTTCCCAGTCTTGCCTGGCGGGCTGCAGTTCTTGTCTTGCGACGATCTTCGTAAAAGTCGGTACCCGAACGGCCAGTCAAAGTAAGCCAGTCAGTCAGTTTGTATGTAGCAGAAATATTTCCGTACATACGATCGCGCTGATTTTCTCTTGTGCTGTTGTTCAACAAATAGTATGGGTTTGTCCAGTAGTTGTCGTTCCAGTTGTTTTGGTAAATGCTTCCTGGTTTTGTATAATTTGTAAGGTTGTTCATATCAACCTGACGCCCAAACCAGATAAAGTAAAGACCGAAGTTGTTACGGTTGTCGCTACCATCTTTGACATAATTAACCGTGGCTCTTACATTCAATTTGGGCGTAAGATTCCAGCCAGCGTTCAATGCAACCGTCTGACGTTTGTAATTTGTATTTGGAAGGATACCGTCCTGTTTCAGGTTTGTAAAAGATAAACGGAAATCAGCTTTGTCATTTCCACCTGTTACACCAACGTTATTAGTATACGTTTTACCAGTCTGGTAGAATTGGTTTACGTTATCAGGATGAGCAATCCAGGGTGTTGGAGTTCTTGTTCCGTCGGCTGCAATTGGAGAATCAAACTGTGGCAATAATCTTCCGTCCAATCGAGGCCCCCAGCTTTCATCCACACCATCGTTAACGCCGCCGCCTTGTCCGTCTTTATAAGAGAAAAGACCTTTTGCACCTTGTCCGTATTCATTCTGCCATTCGGGCTGACGGAAAACAGATTCAAAAGACGTGTTAGTATTGAAGGAAACACCAATTCCTTTTGACCCTTTTCCGCTTTTCGTTGTGATTAAAACCACACCATTAGCTCCGCGTGATCCGTAAAGTGCAGCTGCACTCGGCCCTTTTAAAACGTTGATCGATTCTACGTCGTCCGGGTTGATCGATGCAGCGGCATTTCCGTAGTCAACTCCTGTTCCGGAACCAAAGTTACTGTTGTCGATAGGTACACCGTCCACCACGAAAAGTGGCTGGTTATTGCTACCTATCGAGCTCGCACCACGAATGATCATACGGGAAGAAGCTCCCGGCGCACCGTTTGAGTTAGTTACCTGAACACCTGCAAGTCTTCCTGATAGTGAGTTGATCAGGTTAGTTTCACGGGCCTGGGTTAAAGCTTTTCCGCTAACTTCCTGAACAGAATAGCCTAATGCTTTTTTCTCGCGGGCGATACCAAGGGCTGTTACAACAACCTCATTGAATTGTGTCGCATCTTCTTCCAAAAGGATATCAATCGTTGTTTTGGCTCCAACCGGAACTTCAAGTGATTTAAATCCAATAAAAGAAACAACCAAAGTTGCGTTAGAAGCGGCGCTGATCGTAAATTCTCCATCGGCGTTAGTTGTACTTCCGCGGCTCGTGCCTTTTATTAAAACGCTTGCGCCGGGCAAAGCCCCGCCGTCTCCCTTTGACGTCACCTTGCCTTTAATGGCTAGGTCCTGTCCAAAACTTGCTAAGCTCAGCAGCATTAGAAGCGACATGAAACCCATTGTAAAATGTTTTCTCATTAGTTAGATGTTATAGGTTGCTAAATAGTAATATTTAAATAAAACAGGAGTGAAAATTTATAAGTAGTAGGTTTTGTTTATCTTATTTATTGTGGAAAAATGAGTAATAAGATGGTTTTCGATGTGCTATTATTTGTTTTCAAAGTCTTTTAGTGTTAGGTTAATGTTATTTTAATTATCAAATTAAAGTAATTTAATTCAGAATAATATTCTACAAAACTAAAATATTTTAAAATTAAAACTTGCAAAAAGTGATTAACTGGCAATTTAAATTGAAGTTTTTACAAAAGTTCAGAACAAAATTTTAATAATTCTTAGAATTGTATAAGATTAAGGTGTATTCTGAAATAAATTGCACTTTACTTATTGAGGTGAAGAAGTCAATCCGAAAAATGTTTGGCCCCCGGTTTATATCTCAGACAATATTCTGCAGATAGATTCCAGTTGGTCAGGTATCGTGCGCTAATTCGTTTTAGTAATAAATTAAGATCATATCCCGTGTTTCTAAATCACGAAAAATGCGGGACTTGACTGCTTTTCATTCTTAAAATCAACCTTTAAGGCGTTTGAATTACTATATTTGCAACCCGGCGTTCATGGGCGCCGGTACAGTGCTCATATCAACTTTGTTAATTCGTAATAGCTTTAAATGAAGGTTCTTAAATTTGGCGGCACATCGGTCGGTTCGGTCGATAGTATCAAGCAGGTAATCGGTATTCTTGAAAATAATCTGACAGGTGGCGAGCAGATCGCCGTAGTTTTTTCAGCGATGGGAGGGGTCACGAACCGCCTTATTGAAATCGGAAAAATGGCAGCGTCGGGAAACAGCGAGTATACGGAATTCCTGAAAGTAGTTGAAGAACGCCATTTTGTAATCGTCCGCGGATTAATCAATGTTAAAAATCAGAGCAGTACGTTTGCTGCCGTACGTGGACTTTTTAACGAGTTGGGAGATATTCTGAAAGGAGTTTCTTGGATCCGTGAATTGTCTACCCGCACGATGGACCTGATCATGAGTTTCGGAGAACGCCTTTCCACGCTGGTTATAACCGAGGTGTTGAAAAGCAGAGGCGTCGCAGCAGAATTTTGTGATGCCCGCCAGATTATCCGTACCAACGCGACGTATGGTATGGGTGATGTAAATTTTGAAATTACCAATCAGCTGGTTTTGGAATATTTTGCAAAGGTGAATGCCTTGCAGTGTGTAACCGGATTTATTGCCTCAACAAAAGATGGAATCACGACAACACTTGGCCGCGGTGGTTCTGACTATACTGCTTCGATTATCGCAGCCGCTTTGGATGCAGGTTCCATAGAAATATGGACGGATGTTGACGGGATGATGACTGCTGATCCGCGCAAGGTTACCAATGCTTTTACCATTCCTTCTATTTCATATTCAGAAGCGATGGAGCTTTCGCATTTTGGTGCAAAAGTGATTTATCCGCCAAGCTTGCAGCCTGCTTTTGCGAAAAATATTACGCTGAAAGTTCTAAATACATTTAATACAGATTTTGAAGGTACTTTTGTTCAAAAAGTTGCTAATAAAAAGGAATATCCGATCACAGGAATTTCGTCAATCGATGAAATAGCGCTTGTCAATATTCAGGGAAGCGGAATGATCGGTGTTGCCGGTATTTCCGGAAGACTTTTCACCGCTTTGTCTAATAATGCAATCAGCGTTATCCTCATTTCACAAGCTTCTTCGGAACATTCGATCTGTTTTTCAATCGATCCGAAAGATGCCCATAAAGCAAGCGAAGTACTTGACAATGAATTCGCATCGGAGATTTCTTATGGATACATCGATAGTATTACAATAGAAAAAAATCTCTCGATCATTGCTATTGTGGGAGAGGGCATGAAAAAAAGTACAGGTGTTTCCGGTAAACTTTTTTCTGTTTTAGGTAAAAACGGTATCAACGTTGTGGCTACGGCACAAGGTTCTTCCGAATTAAATATATCTGTTGTAATTGCAAAAAGTGACTTGTCAAAAGCGCTGAATGCCATTCACGGTGTTTTCTTCCATTCCGAAACCCGTTCGCTCAACTTGTTTGTGGTTGGGGTTGGACTTATTGGAAAAACACTTTTAGAACAAATTAAAAATCAGACAAAATATCTGCGGGAAGAAAAATTTCTGAATCTGAATATCGCAGGACTTTCGAATACGAAAAAAATGCTGCTGGATCCGGATGGAATCGGGTCGGCACATTGGAAAGAACGAATTGAAGGAGAGGGTGTCAAAACCAGTTTGCCGGCTTTCGTTCAGCGTATGATCGAACTTAACCTGCCAAACAGTGTTTTTGTGGATTGTACTTCTGATAAGGATATTGTACAATATTATAACATGCTTCTCGATGCCAGTATATCCGTTGTTACTCCTAATAAAGTAGCGAATTCAGGAACCTATGCAGAGTATATTTCGCTGCAAAGAACTGCATTGAAAAGAGGCGTTAAGTTTTTATATGAAACCAACGTAGGTGCGGGATTGCCGATCATCAATACTATTCAGGGATTGATGTCCAGTGGTGATAAATTTCTCAAAATTGAAGCGATTCTTTCCGGAACGTTATCTTATATTTTTAACTCATTCGGGCCGGGAATCCGGTTTGTGGAGGTTGTTAAGGAAGCGAAAGCAAAAGGTTTTACAGAGCCTGACCCACGTGACGATTTGAGCGGAGCCGATGTAGCGCGTAAAATACTGATTCTCGCCCGCGAAGTAGGTGTTCCCCTGGAATCACAGGATGTGGAAGTTGCTCAGCTTTTACCTGAAAATTGTCTGCAGGCGCCAACGGTTGAAGCATTTTTTGACGAACTGATTGTTTCGGATGATTATTTTGCAACGTTGCAGGCCAACGCAGAAGCCAATGGTGAAGTGCTCCGGTTTATCGCAACTTTGGAAAACGGAAAGGCGGTTGTTGAGTTGAGAACTGTAAATCAGCAGCATCCGTTTTATACTTTATCCGGGAGTGATAATATTATTTCTTTTACAACGGAAAGATATAAAGATCGTCCTTTGGTAATCAAAGGTCCTGGTGCAGGAGCGGAAGTTACTGCGTCAGGTGTGTTTGCAGATATTATGAGCATTAGTAGCTATTTGGGATAGAAGAAAGGGACTTTACTCATAGATTACAAAAGCGGCCGCCATGCGGTCTAATGGGTAGAGAGAAATACCTAACGATCTATGCGTTTTAAACTCACTTCACTCTGTGAGAACATTTAAAGGAAAATAATTTTTTAAAGTGAATTACATAAAAGCCTTTGCTCCGGCCACAGTGGCCAATGTTTCCTGTGGATTTGATATTTTCGGTTTTGCCATTGAGGAACCAGGTGATGTGGTTGAAATTTGGCGCCGTGACGAACCCGGAATTGTAATAAAAGATATTTTTGGTGACGAAGGCAGATTGCCCAGAAATCCTGAGAAAAATGCAGTAACCGGCGTAATGATTCATTTGCTGAAATATCTTGGTATCACCGATTTTGGATGTGAGGTAACACTGCATAAAAATATGCCGCTGGGAAGTGGAATGGGGTCAAGTGCCGCCAGCGCCGTTGCGGGTGTTGTAGCGATCAATGAACTTCTGGATTGCCCGCTTACCAGAACGGAACTTCTTCCATTCGCTATGGAAGGGGAGCGCATCGCTTCCGGTTCCGCCCACGCCGACAATGTTGGTCCTGCACTTCTGGGCGGTTTTGTAATTATAAGAAGTTATAATCCGCTGGATGTCTTCTCGATTCCGGTACCGAAAGATCTTTATTGCACGTTGGTTCATCCTGATATTGAGATCAATACCAAAGACGCCCGGTATATTCTTCGCGATGAAGTTTCGCTTAAAAATACCATTTCTCAAATGGGAAATGTTGCCGGTTTGGTCGCTGGGCTTATGAAAGAAGATTATGATCTGATCAGTCGTTCGATGGTCGACGTGATTATTGAACCTGTTCGTTCGATACTTATTCCTGATTTTAATAAGGTAAAACAAGCGGCTCTGGATAACGGCGCATTGGGTTGCAGTATTTCTGGCTCAGGGCCTTCCATGTTTGCTCTGAGCCGTGGAATCGAAAATGCAAAAAAAGTGGGAGAGGTGATGAAAACTACGTTTTTAGAAGCCGGGATTGAATCCAGTACGCATGTTTCGCTGATTAATCAGGGGGGGCCGCTTATTATGGAAAGAAATTAATCCCCGTTTTTGAAATAATTTTCGGTTATCGCCGTGTTTAAACTTGTCTTTTTCTGAACTTTCTGCGTAATTTTAAACGTTACATAATCCATAAGCATTAAATAAAAAGATCATGGTTACTGTAAGTGATACTGCGAAGAATAAAATCATAGAATTACGTAAGGCTGATGGGCACGAGGATGATTACCAGATCCGTGTTGGTGTGTTAGGTGGTGGTTGTTCAGGTTTGACATACAATCTTGAATTTAACTCTGATACCAATCCTAATGACATGGTCTTTGAAGATAAAGGCGTTAAGATTATCGTCGATAAAAAAAGCATTCTTTACCTGGCAGGTACAACATTAGACTTTTCTGATGGCCTGAATGGCAAAGGATTCCAGTTTGTTAATCCAAATGCCACACGTACTTGTGGTTGTGGCGAAAGTTTTGCCGTATAAATTTTTAGATTTTGTGGATAATAGTAAAGGCGTTGTGACTTATCACGGCGCTTTTTTTCATTTTGTAGCAAAGCAAAAAAGAAGAAGTAGTATATTTTCCTTATTTTATTGTTTTTTTGTGGAAGGAAAGCGTTTGTCCGGTATCAGGTTACTTCCGTTTGTATGAAACCAAGCCGGGAGACAAAATCCAACCGCGTTAGCGGACCGTTTTCAATTTTCCACTTTCAATTTCAACCTAATAAATGAAACCAACTCTTTTAATTTTGGCTGCCGGAATAGGAAGTCGTTATGGAGGTATTAAACAACTTGACCAATTCGGTCCCAATGGTGAAACCATTATTGACTATTCTTTATATGATGCAATACGCAGTGGTTTTGGTAAGGTGGTATTTATAGTTCGTAAGGAAATAAAGGATGAAGCGGAAGCATTGTTTGCTCCGAAATTAAAAGGAAAGATTGACTACGATTTCGCTATTCAGGGTGTGCAGTCTTACGTGCCGGAAGATCTTGGAACCGTTGAACGTGTGAAACCATGGGGGACAGGCCACGCAACATTATGCGCTTGGGAACAAACGGATACTCCGTTCGCTGTAATCAATGCGGATGATTTTTACGGTTTGGGCGCTTTTGAAACCATGTCCGGATTTTTGAGCACAGATACCAATGACAAGCAGCACGCGATGATTGGTTATGAAATAAAAAGGACACTTTCGGAAAATGGTACCGTTTCAAGAGGTGTGTGTATAGAAAGAGAAGATCAAAATCTGGCTTCTGTTGTTGAAAGAACCAAAATTTTTGAAGAAAACGGGACTATTTACTTTGAAGAAGAAGGTGAAAAAACGGAATTAGCTCCTGAAACACCGGTTTCTATGAATTTCTGGGGCTTTAAACCTTCGATGTTCCCGATAACAAAAGAGTTGTTTGAAGAATATGCACGTGTTAATCTGAACACGCCAAAAGCAGAATTTTATATTCCGACAGTAATGACTTACATCATCGAAAATGGTTTGGGTGATTGCCGGGTTTTTCGTAGTTCATCTGACTGGTTTGGTGTTACTTATCCGGATGATAAGCCGAAAGTTCAGGCATCCTTATCTGCTTTACATGAGTCAGGCGATTATCCTGCGAAACTTTGGGAGTAATATTCCTATCAATATTAAGTTAGAAAAAAAGCAGGAAGCCAACTTTTTAAAGTTGGCTTCCTGCTTTTAAATCCTGTATAAACAACAAATAAATTTATTTCTTCAATAAAGCTTCCATCATTTTCTCTGCTAGAAATTTATTTCCTGTTTCATTTAAATGAACGCGATCAGTTGTCAGAATTTCTTTCTCTTTGTTTTCAGGATTGTTTTTTACTTCATATTCCTGGAAATATTTTCTCAAATCACAAAGCTGAAGATTATTTTTGGCAGCGATATCACGGATCAGTTTTGAATAATGGTTGAGGTCACCATCCTGCATATTTGAGTTATCATTTCTCTCACCAATAACTGTCGGCGTACAAAGGATAACACGGATATTTTGTGCCTTCATCTTTTTGATCAGTGCTTCATAAAACTTTACGTATTTATCAGGATCTGTTCCCGTTCCCATTGAACTTTTATGCCAAACATCGTTGATACCTACATAAATGAAAACGACATCCGGTTTTTTGGAAAGTACGTCATCTTCCAGACGCAGATATAGATCATATACTTTATTTCCGCCAATGCCCGCTCCTGCTAAATCAAACTGCCCGCTTTGATTATTCGTTTTAAGCATTTCAGTCATCATTGTAATATAACCTTTCGGGCCAACACCAGCCTGAGTTATTGAATCACCAAAAAATATAACGCGTAATGGCTTATCCTGCTTCATAGCAAGCAAGGGAAAGGCGACAAGTGCAATTTGTAAAAGTCGAAAAATAATTCGCATGAGTTTGAAAAGATTAGTTTTTAAAGGAAAAGACAGAGATATATGAAACTTACCCTTAAATAGTTTGTCTGTCTAACGCAAGAATTAATGTTTATTTTATCAATTCGATTTCAGCAATATCCAGTGAATAACGAAGTGCAAAAGCGCGTCCGGGTAACATATCCGGCAGCCATTTTTGGGGGAGTTTGATGGTTCGGACAGCTTGCTGAATTAAAGCCGTTACCAATAAATGATCGTCATAGACTGTGCAGGTTAAAACTTCTCCAAACAAAACCAGTTGCTCATCAGTTTGGTGTTTTGGTAAATAAACATCTGACGGAGTTCCCTGATTGATAATCTGGCCGTTTTCGATAACAATCACCTGATGAGCCATTCGGAAAATTTCACCTAGATCATGGGTAACTATAATCATCGTAAAACCGTGTTGCTGCTGAAGATTAAGCAAATACTCCTGCAAACGCCGCCGCATATTATGGTCTAATGCAGCAAGCGGTTCGTCAAGTAAAAGCAAATCCGGTTTTCTCACCAGCGCACGGGCCAGTGCGACACGCTGCTGTTGTCCTCCGGAAAGCTGATGTGGTTTTCGTTCTGAAAGCTGAGTAAGTTCAACGGCGTTCAGCAGGTCATCTATAATTTTTTTATCCGAATTTTTACCGAGGGCAAAGAGGAGATTTTCTCTTACTGTCAGGTGTGGAAATAAGGCATAATCCTGAAAAACAAAACCGATACTGCGATGCTGAGGGGAAAGTGAAAACTTGATGGAACTGTTAAGCCAAACATCGTTGACAAACTTAATCTCGCCGGAATCCGGATTAATTAATCCTGCAATTTGACGTAATAAAGTAGTTTTTCCAGCGCCCGAAGGTCCGGTAATTGCCGTGATACTTCCTTTTCGGGCCGAAAATACAATGTCCATCGGAAGAATTCCGCTGGCTGTTTGTAAGGAATGCCTGATGGAAATGTCAAGAAGTTTGTCGGACACTTAATAAGCGGTTATTGATAGAATATACCAAAAGTAAGATAATAAAAGTGATGGTAAAAAGTACCAGCGCATATTGGTTTGCGCCGACATAATTCAATGCTTCCACTTCATTATAAATGGCGACAGATGCGACTTTGGTAACACCTGGAATATTTCCCCCGATCATCAGTACCACGCCAAATTCGCCAACGGTGTGAGCAAATGTGAGTACGATAGCAGTGAGAATTGCAGACTTGCAATTTGGCAAGAGTATTTTATAAAATGTTTCAAACCGACTTTTGCCCAAAGTGTAGGATGCTTCGCGCAAAGATGCAGGAAGAGATTGCAAGCCTGCTCGCAATGGATAAACCATAAAAGGAAGGCTGTAGATAACAGAACCAATGACTAACCCGGGAAATGAAAATACGAGTCGTAAACCTAAAATATTTTCAATCCAGGCACCAAACCAGTAGGATGGACTAAATGCAAGTAATAAATAAAAACCTAAAACGGAAGGTGGAAGAACCAGCGGCATTCCAATAATTGCCTCAACCAAACCTCGACCTTTGAACTTAGCAAATGCCAGCCAATAAGCTAGTGGAAGTGCTACAACAAAAAGAATTGTCGAAGTAATGATTGCCAGCCGAAATGTTAACCAAAGTGGTTGCCAATCCATTTTAATTTTGAATGATAAAATGAGTGAATGATAGAATGTGCCGCGCCGTTTACGTCTAGTTATTTATATCCGTATTTTTTTAAAATTGCTTTTGCTTTTGGGGAAAACAGAAAGTCGTAAAATTTCTGACTTGTTTCCTTTTTTGGAGAATTTTCACTGTGGCGAAGAAGCAACGCCGCTTGGGCAATTGGATTATATAACGTTGAATCGATCACTACGTAATGGCCCTTTCCTTTCATTTCCGGTGCGAGAATTACGGATAGGGCGGTGAATCCTGCTTCCACATTTCCGGTTGTAATATACTGCGCAGCCTGGGCTATACTTTCCCCGTAAACGATTTTACTTTTTATTGGCTCTAATAAATTTTCCTTTGTCAATGCCTGAATGGCAGCTTCGCCGTATGGTGCAAGCTTTGGATTTGGTATCGCTAATTTTTTAACATTATCTGAATTTAAGACGCTTAGATTTAATTCATTTTCAGGAATCTTGAGAGACCATAAGGCTAAGGTTCCATAGGCATAAATTTGGGGTTCGACATCAGAGCCACCATTTTTATAGATTTCGTCTGGGTATTTTGTATCTGCTGAAACAAACACATCGAAGGGAGCACCTTCGCGAATTTGGGCAGTTAATTTTCCGGATGAACTGACTACAATTTCAATTTCCTTGCCAGATTCTTTTTCAAATTCGGCCTTCAACTCCTTCATAACGTATTGGACGTTGGCGGCGGTGGCAACGATAATTTTTTCCGATGGTTTGGAACAACCACTCAGAAAAATCAAAATTGGAAGAAAAATGTGTTTCATGTTCATTTCGCTAATTTAATGTATTACCCCGAATAGATACAAAAAATCAAAACTAACCCAGCCCTGAAAGGGCGCGATATCTTAGCATGGGGCATCGCCCTATGATCCCGGTGCGTCGAAAGGTTTTCCAATCCATTGCATCCATTGTATTTAAATATCGTAAATTGCGTCCCATTTTGATCGGCTCAGCCGGAAATAATAATTAATGCATTAAATAATGATAATAGAAACTGCCCAGCGCACCCGGCAAACGTCGGAGTATTACTTTTCAGTAAAGCTGGCCGAAGTAAGAAAACTAGTAGCCGAAGGACATGATGTGATCAATCTCGGGATTGGAAATCCGGACATGATGCCTTCTGAGCAAACTCTCACAGCACTTGCAGAGGCAGCTTTAAAGCCTCAGGCACATGGTTATCAACCGTATGTCGGTACTGTATCTTTTCGGAACGCAATTGCAGAATATTATCAAAGAACCTATGGAGTAACGCTAAACCCTAGTTCTGAAATCCTTCCTTTGATTGGATCGAAAGAAGGGATCACACATATTTCTCTGACATTTCTCGACCCGGGAGACGAGGTGCTCGTTCCTGAATTAGGTTATCCTGCTTACCGTGCCGTCAGCCAAATGGTTGGTGCAACGGTGAAAGAATATCCGTTGCGGGAAGAATTCGGATGGCAGCCAGATTGGCAAGTGATGGAAGAATTAATAACGCCGCGGACTAAAATGATGTGGCTGAATTATCCTCATATGCCAACGGGCGCTCCCGCAACCAGAGAATTGTTCGAGGCAGCAGTTGCTTTTGCTAAAAAGCATAAAATATTGCTTTGCCACGACAATCCATACAGCCTGGTTTTGAATAAAAAGGAGCCGATCAGTTTATTGTCGGTTGAAGGCGCAAAAGATGTTGCGATCGAACTTAATTCGATGAGCAAATCACATAACATGGCAGGATGGCGATTAGGCTGGCTGGCAGGTGCGAAACCTTATATTGATGCCGTTTTGACGATAAAAAGCAACGTCGATTCAGGAATGTTCTGGGCTTTGCAGGAAGCTGCCGTTTCGGCGCTTGGGAATTCTCAGGAGTGGCACAACGACAGAAACGCTGTTTATCAGGGGAGACTGGAAGCATCTGAGGCATTTTTAAGTGCTGTTGGCTGTACGTGGGATAAAAAGCAGGAAGGGATGTTTTTATGGGGAAAACTACCAGATTCTATTGAGTCGGCTGAAAAACTGGTGAACAACCTGTTAACAGAAAAGCATGTTTTCATAGCACCCGGATTTATCTTTGGACCCAAAGGGCAGCGTTATATCCGTCTTTCTCTTTGTATGCCAAAAGAAAGAATCTGGGAAGCTGTTGAGCGTCTCAAAAGTTAATTTATTATTCTTATAAAATCTCATATCCTGCAAGAGATCTTCTTGCAGGAAAATTTTCAATATACATGATAATCAGCATTATAGGAGTTGGCCTGCTTGGCGGCTCATTCGCATTATCGCTTCGGGAAAAATACCCGAATATGAAGTTTGTTGGCGTAGACCAATCCATTGTCAATCAAAAAATCGCACTGGCAAAAGGGATCGTCGACGAGATCATGACGCTGGAAGATGCATTACAGGTAGCAGAATTAAATATTCTGGCGACACCCGTTGATGCCATTACCTCTCTTTTACCAAAAATATTGGATCAGCTTCCGGAAGGCAGAACACTTATGGATTTTGGCTCTACCAAAGAATTGATTTGTAAAGTGGCCGATGAGCATCCAAAACGTGCACAATTTGTAGCAGTTCATCCAATGGCGGGTACTGAAAACTCAGGACCGGGCGCTGCTTTCAAAGAATTGCTTCCGGGAAAAAATGTAATTATATGTGATAAGGAAAAAAGCAATTCGGATTCGCTGACGCTGGTGGATACTTTTCTGCGTGATGTCGGGATGAAAATCCATTACATGAAACCTGTCGAGCATGATCTTCACCTGGCATATGTTTCGCATTTAAGTCACATCAGCTCTTTTGCACTTGGTCTTACGGTACTGGAAAAGGAACGCGACGAAAAGGCTATTTTTGATATGGCCAGCACCGGATTTTCTTCAACGGTTCGTTTAGCAAAAAGCTCTCCGCAAATGTGGGCGCCTATTTTTGACCAGAATAAACTGAATGTTTCAAAAGCACTCGGAGATTATATCGAATTCCTGAAGAAATTTAAAGTTGCCATTGACAGCGAAGATCTGACAACAAGCCTTGATTTTATGTCAAAAGCAAATGATATCGGCAGGATTTTGAGTGGTATTGAAAAAAAGTAAACCATCTGATGCCTGAAATTTGCTAGATTTCGTAACCACTAGAAATGTAATCGCATGGAATTTCCGTTAATCATACGTCCGGTGGCCGGTCTTACTGAGGATATGTTCTTCCATCTTTGTCAGGCGAATGAACAGCTTTTCATGGAGCGTGATAAAGATGGAAATATAATTGTTACGGCACCAACCGGATCCGATACGGGATTTTATAATTCAGACATTAACGGACAAATCTGGTCATGGAATCGTCAGAGCCAAGCCGGGTTTGTCTTTGATTCATCAACAGGCTTTACTTTGCCAAACGGTGCCGTCAGATCTCCGGATGTTTCATGGATTGCAAAGGCTAGATATGAATCGTTGAGTGCGGAAGACAGGAAGAAATTTGCACCTATTTGTCCTGATCTTGTTATTGAGGTTCGTTCTGTAAGTGATAGTCTGGCTGATCTGAAAGAGAAGATGGAAGAATATCGAAATAATGGCAGCAGTTTAGGATGGCTTATTGACCGAATCGGGAAGAAAATTTATATTTATCGTGAAAATGGCGTTGTTGAAACTAAAAATATCCCTGCCATTTTGAGCGGAGAGGATTTACTCCCTGGATTAAATGTCGAGATAAATTTATAATTACCATCATAACAAAAGCACCCCGGCGAATTTTATTTGCCGGGGTGCTTTTGTTATAGGCTGTTTCCTAACTCTTCTTCTTAACTTCAACAACCACCGCTCCAACAACCAGAGCGATTAAAAGCAGCGAACTTACAAGATCAATTTTATTTCCGACAGCAATAGAAACAGGTTCGAAGCGGAATTGAATGGTATGTTTTCCGGCTGGAATACGAAGCGCACGAAGTACATAATTTGCGCGGATCATGTCGGCGGGTTTTCCGTCGATCGTAACTTTCCATTCATTACGAACGTTATAATAAATTTCCGAGAATACCGCTAAGCCTTCATTTTTCGCATTGCTTTCGTAAATAAGTTCATTCGGCTTATAAGTAATAAGGCTGATTTTATCGGTAGAATCTGCTGCCAGTTTTAATCCTGTCAATTTATCCGCAAAACGCTGATCGATTACCGCAGTTTCTCTTGGTTTTAAAGAGTCAAGCGCTGCCATTTCTGCGTCCGCATTCGGGACCAGTTTATAATTGTTTACAAACCAGGCATGACCAAACGCATCAGGATTTGGCTGAGCGACTTGCTGTCCCTGTTGATCAACGCTTAAAATATACTTCGTATTCAGCATATTAAGAATGCCGGGATTTGCATTTTGTTTCGCAATCTGATGCTCAAATAGTTCCTGATAACGTCTCAGTTTTGCGCCGTGGTATCCACCCAAAGATTTATGGTAATACGAGGCGTCAGCACTGTTAAACGTACTTCTTGAAACATCCAGGACTTTATAGTCAGGATCAGGATCTGCCATTATTCTTTCATCCGCAGAACTTGGCGCAAGAGCGGCCTGCGATGCACTTTTACTTACAAAATCAGCATTGTTCAGATAGCGTTTATCGATACCGAACATGTCAAAGATCATTAGCAAAATCAAAATCGGATAGAGCAGTGCAGTTTTGATTTTGTCTTTCATCCACATCCAGATCAATGCGGCTGTTACAATAATGAAAAATAAGCTGCGGAAAGCATCGGTACGCATCAAACCGGCACGATCCTGAACGATGGCATTAACTATTTGCTGCCCGAAAGCTTTATCATTTGCCTGTTGTCCAAAGTTTTCAGCCAATTGCTGATCGCTCAATCCCTGGAAATTGAAAAATAAGGTCGGCATGAGAGCCAGAATCAGCGAAATTCCACCTGTAATGGCCAGACTTATCAGAAACGGACGTTGCAGATCTTTCCAGCTGATCTTCTTTTGTGCCAGCGTATGAAGGGCTAAAACGGCAAGGAAAACCATTAAAAGCTGCACAAGCGCCAGAACCATGGTGATTGCTCTGAACTTGTTGAACATCGGGAAATAGTCGTAAAAGAGGTAATTGAAGGTAGCAAAGTTTTTACCCCAGGACCAGAATAAATAAAGTACAACAGCGCCTGCGATCCAGTTTTTAATAGGACCTTTTACAATAAATAATCCCAAAATAAACAAGAAGAAAATAATAGCTCCGGCATAAACGGGGCCACTGACGATGGGTTGGTCACCCCAATAAAGTGGTAATGATTGCACAACACTGCTAGCTGTTGCTGCGTCGAGGCCTCTGTTAACCAAGACTTTGTAGGTCTCTGAGGTATTGGATAATGAAGCTCCGTTAGAACCGCCGTAAGCGTTTGGTATCAGCAAAGTAAGTGTTTCACCAATTCCGTAACTGTAAGAAAAGGCATATTCCTTATCCAACCCACTTTGTTTTTCATCCGTTTTAACACCATTTGAAACACTTAACTCAGGCTTGCCGCGTATTGTTTCATTACTGTAATCATATCCGTTCCACAGGCGGGTTGTGTGCGTTCCGACCGCAACGGCAGCTGAAAAAGCCAATCCGATTATGATGAATGAAAGTTTTTTAATCTCTCCACTTTTTATCAGAGGCAAACTTTCAATGATAACCAGAATAATAATTCCGATTCCCAGATAATAGGTGATCTGGACGTGATTTGCGTAAAGTTCAAGGGAAAGGAAAATGGCGGTCACTGCTGCTCCGGCCAGCCAGTTCTTCCGGAAAGCTAAAATTACACCTGCCAAAACACCCGGCGCATAATAAATCGCCAGCATCTTGGAAACGTGGCCTGCTTCCAGACTGACAAGGTTCCAGGCCGCAAAACCAAAAGAAATAGCACCTAAAGCGGAAAGCCAGATTCCTGCACCGGCGACAAGGAAAAGAATGTAAGCGCTGACACAGCCGATTAGAAAATAATTCGCAGGAGCAGGCAAAATTTTATTCACAGCCTGTCCGATTTTTGTCGAAATACTCGTTGGGTAATCTCCTGCAATCATATAGGCTGGCATCCCGGCAAACATACTGTTGGTCCAGTTCGACCATTCACCTGTTTTTTCGTGGTAGGTAACTACTTCACGCGCAGCTGCTTTTGCCTGTACATCGTCATGCTGATTCAGTTTTTTGCCTTCCAGAACCGGAAACGCATACATCAGCGACAAAAACATAAAGCCTACTACTGCAACCAGATGCGGCCAGATTCGTTGCCAGGAGAATAAATTTTTCATTTTGATAATAGTAAACCGAAAGGGTATTAAAAATGATGATGTTATAATATCAATAATACGTACAAATGTGACTTTTCTTTCACAATACTCCCAAAGATGATTTAACCTTGTACGTTAATTTTTTGTTAACAAGCGCAAATATAAAAGTATTGATATATGTTTGGGATGTAAAATTTGAATCTGTTTTTAGTATTTTTTTGATAGAAATCCGAACTAGGACGTAAAATTTAAGAAAATACCCGATAAATTTGCAGAAATTGTGCCTTCAAGTTAAAACGCAACTGTAATAGAATTGATTAGTAGTAACCCGATAAATAAATGAAAAGAATTGGAGTTTTTACCTCAGGAGGAGATGCACCCGGAATGAACGCTTGTATCCGTGCGGTTGTGCGCGGTGCTGTGTACCATGGAATTGAAGTGTATGGAATTCGTAGGGGATATAGTGGAATGATTGCCGGTGATGTTTACAAAATGGAATCTCACTCGGTAAGTAATATTGTTCAAAGAGGCGGTACAATCCTCAAATCTGCTCGTAGTAAAGAATTTATGACGCCGGAAGGCCGTAAGAAAGCGTATGAGCAACTTAACGAACATGGCATCGAAGGGCTTGTTGCCATTGGTGGAAATGGAACCTTTACCGGTGCAATGATTTTTGGTAACGAATATGGAATTCCTACCGTGGGTGCACCCGGAACAATTGATAATGACTTATACGGAACAGATTATACAATCGGTTTTGATACAGCAGTAAATACAGCTTTGGACGCGATCGACCGCATCCGTGATACTGCAAGTTCTCACGACCGTATCTTTTTTATTGAAGTAATGGGCCGCGATTCAGGTTATATCGCTGTGCAGTCTGGTATTGCAGGTGGTGCTGAATTGGTAATGGTGCCGGAAGTGCTTACGCCGTTGTCAGAAGTTGTTGAAACTTTGAAACAAGGATGGAGCCGTTCGAAATCTTCTTCGATTATCGTTGTTGCCGAAGGTGATGAAGCGGGGAGTGCAGTAGAAGTTGCAGAAAAAATTAAATCTCAGGTGGATGAAAACGCGGATATCCGTGTAACAACTTTGGGACATACACAACGTGGAGGTTCTCCTTCTGCTTACGACCGTATTTTGGCCAGCCGTTTAGGTTTAGGTGCTTTGGAAGGACTTATTGGCGGACAGAAAAATGTGATGGCAGGTATCATAAACAATGACCTTGTCTATACACCGTTCGAAGATACGATCCGTCTTCCGAAACCGATCAGCGACGATTTGTTGAGAATGGTTAAAATATTGAGCGTTTAGTAATAAGATATTTGTAGTCAGGAATAGTCACTTGTTGTTATGCATTGAATGATAACAATAAATGACAATTACCTGACTTGCGTCAGGAGCGGCTTTTAACAGTAGCCCATGATTTTGTAAATTACAATTCCCACCAGTTCTCTGAAAAAAAGCTGCGAATACCCAAGCACCTCGGGGTTCGGTATAAAGTAATCTTTGGTCTGCGAATCATAATTATTTCCGTAAAAATCGGCAGGGAACTGATCAGTTTTAATTCCAGCTTTTTCAAAACAGCCAACGGAACGGCGCATATGAAAAGCAGATGTTATCAGTAAATAATTACCTTTCGAAAATTTCTGATTAAGTATTTGCGCTGTAAAAAGTGCATTCTCCCTCGTATTTCGTGCTTTTTGTTCAAGTAAAATATCTTCCGGATTAACTCCCCATTGCACTAAAAATTTTGCCGTTTGCTGCGCTTCTCCTTTGCCGATATTGGTGAATTGCTTTCCACTGGCACCTGTGATAATTATTTTTTTAATTTTCCCTGCTTTGTATAATTCATAAGCCTGTAAGGAACGATCTGCATGGACTCCCAAACCTGGGTCATACGCTAATCCCGGAACATTGATTAGTCCGCCGGTAAGCAAAATGCCAACATCATATGTTTTATTAACCTCGCTGATTTTGACAGGTTTATATTCCCACCACACAAAAGCCCTATTGATCAGATAAGAATTAGATATTAAAAACAGGATCAGAAAAGAAAGAACGACAGCATTTTTCTTGCGTTTCGGTTTTTTGGTACCAAGTGCGTATAGTAAAAGAATCAGGCTGATACTTAGCGGCATCAACAGAAAATCGATCGTTTTGGATAGAAAAAAAAACATTTGGGTACGAAGCTGGTGAAAGTAAGCGTTTTGATTTTAATTTTGTGTTCAGGTCACGATTTAGCTTAATAATTAAAAAGATCATAATCTCCCCCCCATTTCAAATGAAAAAAACAACGCACACGGCATTTTTGATTTCTCTGTTTCTCATCGGTTTTGTGACGTACACTTTTGGTCAGGGTTACCGTATCGAGGCAACTTTAAAAGGAGTAAAAGATAGTTCTTTCGTTTTGGGCCATTACAGTTACAGTAATAAACAATTCGTTGCAAAGGACACCGCAAAAGCCGACGCTAATGGGCATATGGTTTTTGAAGATAAAACAAATTTACCTGGGGGACTTTATCTGTTACTTTTTCCGGGTAATCAGAAGTGGGTTGAGATCGTCTATTCAGGAAAAGAGACAAAATTTTCGATAGAAACGGATACAGCGAGTCTGGTTGAAAGTATGCAGGTAAAGGGCTCAAAGGAAAACCAGCTTTTTTATGCTTATCAGAAAGAATTAAAAAAAGGAGTGCAGCAAATCGAAGCGCTGAATCAAAATAAAACGGCTGATGCTCCTGCAAAAATGAAAGCCGCACAAGATAACTTTAAAACTTACCGAGATAAATTTTTTAAAGAGAACGCAGATTCTTTTACTATAAAATTATTCAAAATGTCCAGCGAACCTGAGGTTCCGGCTGCACCAAAGCTTGCCAATGGAAAAACAGATTCACTTTGGGTATTTAATTATTATAAAGGACATTACTGGGACGAAATCGATTTTTCGGACGACAGGATCCTGCGTACTCCTTTTATTGAAGCAAAAATTGATCGTTATATCAAAAATCTGGTTGTTCAAACGCCTGATTCCTTAATTAAAGATACGGACTGGCTGGTGGCAAAAGCGTCAGCGAACAAGGACGTCAAATCGTATGTCGTTTTTTACATAATCAATCAATATGAAAATCCTAAAACGGTAGGAACTGAGGCGCTTTGGGTTCATATGGCAAATAAATATTATTTGTCAGGTGATATGGGAATTTCGGACGATTCTAAAAAACGTATTTCTGAGAAGGTTAACACGCTCAGGGATGTTTTGGTAGACAAAACTTTTCCGGCTTTGCCCGTAGCGGATGCGGCGGGGAAAAAGATTAATCTGCAAGCCATCGATGCCAGTTATACCGTTTTGTTTTTCTATTCGGCCACTTGTGGACATTGCAAGGAAGCGTCTCCAGTGCTGAAATCTTTTTATGATAAAAATAAAGCGGATGGTGTGAAAGTGATTGCGATCAATACAGAACATAATCAGGAAGAATGGAAAACATTTGTTACAACGTATCATCTGGAAGAACTGATCAACGGTATTGATCCATTAAATCAGGTTGATTTCAATAAAAAATTCGATGTGGTAACTACGCCGACTATCTATGTTTTGGATAAAAATAAAAAGATTATCGCACGTAAAATGCCTGTTGAGCAGCTCGATGATTTCCTGAATTATTACAAGAAAAAACAACTGGCTTCTACCAAATAGTATTTCACTTTTTATCAAACAAAAGCTCCGCAAAACCAGGTTTTGCGGAGCTTTTGTTTGATAACGAATTCAGATTCATTCTGATTGATATTACAAAAATGCTATACAAATTGGCAGTTTTACAGATATGCTTTCGTGTTTAAAAGTTAGTTTTCCCGTTTTAGGATTCACTTCATAAACCACAAGATTATCCTTATCCTGATTCGCTACGATCATATATTTGCCAGTCGGATCAATATTGAAATCACGCGGCGTTTTGATTGCCTGCATTTGTTCATCTACTTTTTGCAACGTTCCATCGGCTTTGATCTGAAAAGCGCTGATACTGTTATGGCCGCGGTTTGACGTATAAACGAACTTTCCGTTAGGATGCAGACGAATAGCTGAACTCGTACTTGGATCCTTGAAATCAGCTGGAATAGTCGGGTAACTTGCAATGGCTGTGATCACACCGGCATCATTGATGGAACATGCCGTTACCGTCAGGTCAAGTTCGTTCAGGATAAACATATTTTTTCCAGACGGACTGATTATAAAATGTCTTGGTCCGGCACCAGGTTTTGCTTCAAATGCAGTTTGTGCGGGATTCGGTTTCAATTCGCCTGTTTGCGTGTTAACCACATAATTCATCACATGATCAGTTCCAAGATCCACGGTATAAACATATCTTCCATTTGGTGACGCCGCAGTAAAATGCGCATGTGCTTTTTCTTGACGTTTTGTATTCGGTCCGGTTCCGGTGAATTGCTGGGTGTAAGTTGGCGAATTAACTTTTCCGTCGGGGGCCAGCGTATAAGCAGTAAAACTTCCACCTGTATAATTGGAAGCAAAAACCATTTTTCCGGAGGGATCGACGGAGACATGGCAAGGGTTCATACCCTCGGAAGACTGGCTGTTCAGATACGTTAATTTGTGATCCTCTCCGATGGCATATGCGGAGATTTTGTTATCGCCGGTAACAGCGAACAAATTCTTTTTATTTGGCGAAATACTTACATAACCAGGTGCCGGAGCCGTTTTGAAAGATTCTTTCAGTGTGATTTGTCCGGTGGCCAAATTAAGCTCTGCCAGTGAAACGGCCGCATTTTCTGATTTGTCTTGTGAACCAATATAGAACAGAACCGTTTTATCTTTAAACGAAAAAGCTGAAAGACCCAGAGCGAGGACAAATATCAAACTTATTAGTTTTCTCATACGAGTGTAGTTTTATTTTTATGGAATAATCAGCAAAAGGGAAATTGACTGCGTTTTTAATGTACAAATCAATTTTATAAATCAGAAAAGAAAATAGTAATCAATAAATTGAAAATAATGGAAACAATTAACTGGCAGGATTTTGAAAAAGTTGATCAGAGAGCTGGTACAATTGTCCGGGTCGAAGATTTTCCAAAAGCGCGAAAACCAGCCTACAAACTTTGGATTGATCTTGGCGAAGAAATTGGAGTAAAACAAAGTTCTGCACAAATCACGAAACGATATTCGAAAGAAGAATTAGTTGGAAAACAGGTTTTATGCGTGGTCAATTTTCCAATAAAACAGATTGCTGATTTCCGTTCAGAAGTATTGACTACCGGGTTTGTTTTACCTGACGGTGAGGTTACCCTGGCGGTTGCGGACCAATCTTTGCCAAACGGAACGAGGCTTGCGTAAATGTTTCATAATCATGTAAGTCCTGGCTAAAATTCTGTAATAAAATCGGTGTCGGCATACCGTATCTTTGCTATGTAGATTTTCAGAAATAGTATGGAAGCGGATCATAAAGTTTTAAATACAAAAAAAGTCACATTGCCTGTCACAGGCATGTCCTGCGCGGCATGTGCAGTAAGCGTAGAATCAATGCTTAAAAGTACCTCGGGAGTTGCTGATGCGGGTGTGAATTATGCAAACCAGTCTGCATGGGTGGATTTTGATCCGAAAACGACAGATTTGCCAGCATTGGACAAAGTTTTGCAAAGCGTCGGTTATGGCTTTATAATCAATGAAGACGAAGATGAAAGCATCGCCGAGCAGGAAAAAATAAAACTGGAACATTATCATAAGCTGGCAGGAAAAACAATCTGGACAGGGATTTTAGCCGTTCCGGTGGTTATTATAGGGATGTTTTTCATGGATATGCCCAATGGCAATTATGTCATGATGGCGCTGACTGCACCGGTACTATTCATTTTTGGTAAAGATTTTTTTGTAAATGCCTGGAATCAAGCGAAGCATGGAACGTCAAATATGGATACGCTGGTCGCTTTAAGTACCGGAATTGCTTTTTTATTCAGCACTTTTAATACGTTTTATCCACAGTTCTGGCACAAACAAGGACTGCATCCTCATGTGTATTTTGAAGCAGCGGCGGTGATCATATTTTTCATTTTGCTTGGGAAATTGCTGGAAGAGAAGGCCAAAACAAATACATCGGATGCGCTGAAAAAGCTGATTGGGTTACAGCCCAAAACAATCAAGGTAATCCGAGAAAATACTGAAATTGAAATTCCGGTCAAGGATGTTCTGTTGCATGATGAGATCGTAATTCGTTCAGGAGAAAAGATTCCGGTGGACGGAAAGGTAGTAAGCGGGAGTTCGTATGTAGATGAAAGTTTGATGACAGGCGAGCCTATACCATCTGAAAAAACGGCCGGTGCACAAGTTTTTGCAGGAACAATTAACCAGCAGGGAAGTTTCACTTTTACGGCTGAAAAAATTGGCAAGAACACAGTGCTTGCACAGATTATTAAAACCGTTCAGGCGGCGCAGGGAAGTAAGGCTCCGGTTCAAAGATTGGTCGATAAAATTGCTGGAATTTTTGTCCCGGTTGTGATTGCTATTTCTATTTTCACTTTTGCTGCCTGGATGTTTTTTGGCGGTGAGAATGCGTTTACACAGGCACTTTTAGCCGCTGTATCTGTGCTTGTTATTGCCTGTCCATGTGCACTCGGATTGGCTACGCCAACCGCTATTATGGTAGGCGTAGGAAAAGGCGCAGAAAATAATATCCTGATTCGTGATGCAGAAAGTCTGGAAAAAGCGCATGAGGTGAATGTCGTTATTTTGGACAAAACCGGAACATTGACACAAGGACACCCACAAGTTACAGATTGGAAATGGAGCCGAAATCTATCTGATCAGGCTAAACACGCTGTTGCAATAAAGCTTTTAGAATCGCGCTCGGAACATCCCCTGGCTTTAGCGATTGCGGATTTTGTCAAAGAACATGGGAACTCGAAAGTTGAAAAATTTGAATCCGTAACAGGAAACGGTATTAGAGGGATTGTTGACGGTAATGAATACCTGATTGGTACTTTATCATTTCTTCAAAAAGAAAAGGTAGCTCTTGACAGTGATCTTGAAAAACTGGCCGACGTGCAGAGAGAAGCTTCGCAAACAGTGATCGGCGTTAGTTTGAACAACACACAAATCGCATTGATATCGATCGCGGATCAATTAAAAGCAACTTCTGTAGAAGCTGTTCGGAAATTACAGGAACAGGGAATTGATGTGTATATGCTGACAGGTGATAATGCTCAGACTGCGGCTGCGGTTGCCCGCCAGGTTGGTATTAAAAATTATCTGGCCGAGGTAAAACCGGATGATAAAATGCAGTTCGTCCAGAAATTGCAAGCCGAAGGTAAAATCGTTGCGATGGTTGGAGACGGTGTTAATGACTCCCAGGCTTTGGCTCAGGCTGATGTCAGTATTGCGATGGGAAAAGGATCCGATATTGCGATGGACGTTTCGAAGATGACATTGATAACTTCCGATTTGATGGTGTTGCCTAAAGCGTTAAATCTTTCAAAGAAAACGGTTGCGACGATCAAACAAAATCTCTTCTGGGCCTTTGTTTATAATTTGATCGGAATTCCTATCGCTGCTGGAATTTTGTATCCGTTCAATGGGTTTTTATTAAATCCGATGATAGCGGGAGCAGCTATGGCGCTGAGTTCTGTTTCCGTCGTAACAAATAGTCTGAGACTGCGCAGTGCAAAATTGTAGTTGATCAGTGGGGGAGAATGGCCGGTCGCTTGTCTTTGTTGTAAAGCAATTCAATCTATTAGCTGGATTTATCATGAACGATATTTTTCTTCCCGACTCATATAAAAACCAAAGGTTTAGCCAAGCGCTTATTCCTTTGGTTTTTTGTTTTATACTCCTTACCCATTTCAGTTTTGGACAAGGAAGTGCGGTAGAATCGGAGGTTACCAGTACGCTGCGAACACATATTCTGACGGAGGCAGGATGGGCAATGACGCAGGATCCAATCACGGTTACCGCAGAAACAAGTTCAAGAAGCCAGGGTGGAAAACATGATTTTTTTTCCGAAGGAGATTACTGGTGGCCGGATTCCCTAAGTCCTGACGCTCCGTATATCCAGCGGGACGGCTTGACTAATCCCAATATTTTCACAGCGCATCGGTTAGCTATGATACGCTTCAGCCGGATTGTCGGAGCTCTGGCTTCTGCTTACAAAATTACGGGTGAAGATAAATATGCAACACAGGCATTTCGGCATATCAATGCCTGGTTTATTGATACCGAAACGAAAATGAACCCGTCGCTGCTTTTTGCCCAGGCAATAAAAGGGCGTGCTACGGGAAGAGGAATCGGGATTATTGACACGATTCATTTGATGGAAGTGGCACAGGGTATTATCGTGATGCAAGAGGCGAAATCGATAAAACAGGAAGATATTGCTCAAATAAAAAACTGGTTTGCTGACTATATTAACTGGCTGATGACGCATCAGTACGGCAAGGATGAAATGGAAGCAAAAAATAATCATGGTACATGTTGGGCTATGCAGGTCGCTTCTTTTGCCAAATTGACAGAAAATAAAGAGGTTCTTGATTTTTGTAGAAACCGGTATAAATCTGTTTTTCTGCCATATCAAATGAATGCAAACGGAAGTTTTCCTCAGGAATTAAGAAGAACAAAACCGTATGGTTATTCTATTTTCAATCTGGACGCTATGGTGATGCTTTGCCAGATTTTGTCTGATAAGGAAAATAATCTGTGGATGTACCAGACCATCGATGGAAGAAGTATTAAGAAAGGAATTTTGTATCTCTATCCTTTTATTGCAAATAAGAAAAAATGGCCGTTGAAACCGGACGTAATGTATTGGGACAACTGGCCCGTCGCGCAGCCTTTCCTGGTTTTTGGGGCACAGGCATTCAATGAAGACGACTGGCTTGAAACCTGGAATAAACTGGATCACAATCCCAAAGTAGAAGAAGTGCTGCGGAATTTGCCGGTCAGAAATCCGGTTATTTGGTTTGAGTAAATCTTTTTGCAGATAAATATTCAAATTTGGAATAAAGAGCTTTTCATGTTGTGATCAAGTTTGGAATCATTTAAATTTGATAATACCCACACACTATATAAAAGCTTTTTATGCAAACAACAATTCTTGTGACGCACGAACAATATTTTGACCTTTTAGCGAAATCTGATGTGAAGCTGGAATATAATTCCGGGGAAGTCATAGCTATGGCGGGTGCTCAGCCGGCTCACAACATTCTGGCGGCTAATTTATTTATTGAATTTGGTCGTTGTCTTAAAAGAAAAGGGTGCATTTTGTTTACTAGTGACCAATTAATAAAAGTTGAGCATTGTGATAAGTACACGTTTCCGGATTTGGTGATAGTTTGTTCAAAACCAATTTACGAGAAATCGCCTCAAGGGCTTAATGCACTGCAAAATCCTGAAATTATAATTGAAGTCATATCTGATTCCACCGAACATTATGACCGACTCGAGAAATTTGATTGCTATAAAACAATTGATTCATTTAAGGAATATGTTCTTGTTTCTTCTCGTAAAAAAAGAATAGAAGTGATCAGAAAACTTAATGATTCAGAATGGCTTAGTCATACATATACCAAAGACAAAGAGAACGTTAGTGTGGGCGAATGTTTTGTTTTGTTGGGAGATATATACAATACAGTTGAGTTAACTGATTAGATATTTATGCTTGTTACAAAGAAAATATCGCTCCAAAAAACAAAAACTCTGTAAATCCCTCTTTTAATTCTGTAATAAACTTCCCGATTTCCTGACGATCTTTGCAGAGAGATAAATTAAATTTATCTCATCCAGAAAATAACCCGATCCAATGGAAACTATAAAATTCAAAACCAATATTAAATGCGGAGGCTGTATTGCCGCTGTTACTCCTTTTTTGACTGCTGAAAATGGAATTGACAAATGGGAGGTTGATCTTCAAAATCCAGATCGCATTTTATCAGTAGAAACCGATAAATCCGCCGCAGAAGTCGCTGAGGTTGTGAAAAAAGCAGGGTACGTAGCTGAGCCGATTGCATCTTGATAGCCATAATAAAATAAGAATAAGTTGCCCAAAGTCAATCCGTTTGTGATTGCTCTAATAAGGTTTTACTTTTGTACTCATGGAAAATAGATTTCATAGATTCATAACCATCTTCATGGCCGTTCTGGTGCTCGTAAGCAGCACGGGATTCGGGCTGATAGAGCATCAGTGCATGATGCGTGGGATGACTATGAAATTTGTTTCCGAGAAAAAAGCCGATTCTTGTGAGAAGAAGGTAGTTACTTCCTGTTGTGCGAAAAGTAAAGCACTAAAAGAAACCGGCAAAGCTTTTTTTAAAAAAACCGATTGCTGCAAGGATCAACAGAAATTTGAGAAAGTTGACGTTGTTTCTTCACTCGCGCAGATGCACGCCAAGGCATTAAAAATGATTGCTGACGGCGACCTTTGGTCCGTTCAGTCTTTCGTTTTCCTTTCTCAGGAATGGATTTATCCATCCGCCAATTCTTCTACTGATACTATATCGTTCTCTTCTCTTTTTCATGGGAGAAGTATGCTCTCTTTTGTACAGACTTTTCTGATATAAATCACTGATTGTTAAATATTTAGTGTGTTGACGGTTTTCCCTCGGTGCATTGGTTTTTCTCATATCGTGATTTAGTTATAATGGAAAGATATTTAATTGGAGCAATCTTGCTTCTTTACACGCAATGCTCTTTTGCGCAGCGCATTACCGGAAAAGTTTACGAACAACTGGTAAATGATAAAAAACTGAAACCTCTTACGGGCGCCAATGTTTATTGGGCAGGCTCTTCACAGGCATCGTCAACGGATTCCAGCGGGCAATTTTCTATTCCCCGAATCGCGCAGTCCAGCCAGCTGATCGTTAGTTTTGTAGGATTCAAAAATGATACAATCAGGATTGGTGCTGAAAGTGAACTGGAAGTTGTTTTGAAAAGTGACCAGACTTTGAATGAAGTTGTTGTGAAAGCAAATGCTGCTTCCATTGACCGATTATCTCCGCATCAAACAGAAATTATTACTACACGGGCACTTGCCAAGGCGGCTTGCTGTAACTTATCAGAAAGTTTTGAAACTAATGCTTCCGTTTCCGTTTCATACAGTGATGCAGTAACGGGTTCGAAACAAATCCAAATGCTCGGTTTGAACGGGACGTACATCCAGACAAACGTTGAAAACATTCCGACAATCCGTGGTTTGGCTTCGACCTTTGGAATGAACTTCGTGCCCGGAACCTGGATTCAATCTATTGATGTGGGTAAAGGTGCGGGTTCGGTTGTTAATGGATATGAGTCGATGACCGGCCAGATCAATGTTGAACTTCAAAAACCCGACACTCAGGAAAAGCTATATTTTAATACCTACGTCAATAATTTCGGTCGTGCTGAAATGAATTTAAACCTTGCACATCAGCTGAATGAAAAGTGGAGCACTGGTTTATTGACGCATGCGAGTACGCTCCAAAACCGGATCGATAAAAATAGTGATGGGTTTCTGGATCTTCCTTTATATACCCAATACAATGTGATCAATCGCTGGAAATACCAGAGTAACCGGATGATGGCACAATTTGGCGTGAAAACTTTACATGAAGACCGGCTTGGCGGACAATCTGATTTTCGGGAAGAAATGAAAGGAACTACGCAGGCATATGGCTTTGGAGCGAAAGTCAATCGGTACGAGTTTTTCTCTAAAATTGCCAGACTTTATCCCGACAAGCCTTACAAAGGTCTGGGCTTAATTGTCAACGCCTCGGTTCATGATTCAAAGTCGTATTTTGGCCTGACAAATTATAACGGCCGTCAGGAAACATTGTATGGGAATCTGATTTATCAATCAATCCTTGGAAATACGAACCATTCCTACAAGGCCGGCATTAGTTACATGCTGGACAATTATAATGAACAGTATAAGGACACGACACTGCTGAGAAAAGAATCTGTACCCGGTGTATTTGTTGAATATACTTACAATAATCTCGACAAATTCGTATTCGTGGCTGGTTCACGGGTCGACTTTCATAACCTGTACGGAACGCAGTTTACGCCACGTTTGCATTTGAAATACAGTCTGACAAACAATACAACCTTACGCGCTTCGGCGGGAAGAGGTTTCCGGGTTGCGAACCCGCTGGCTGAATATTACGGAAATCTTGTAAGTTCCCGTCAGGTTTTGTTCCTTGAAAAACTTCGGCCGGAAGTATCCTGGAATTATGGCGTAAGCCTTACCCAGGAATTTAAGGTAGGTGAAATGAACGGTACTTTCATCACTGATTTTTACCGTACCAATTTTGAAAACCAACTCGTTGCCGACTTTGAAAATCCCCGATACATCCGTTTTTATAACCTGAACGGAAAAGCATATGCGAACAGTTTTCAGGCAGAAGTCAATCTTTCGCCGATTAAACGTTTTGATCTGAAACTGGCTTATCGCTTGTTTGACGTGAAACAAACTGTTTATGGACTGGATGACGAAAATGTTTTGCGCCCAAAAATGCTGGTGAGCCGAGACCGTATTCTTTTTAATGCGGGTTATGCGTTGCCTTACGATAAATGGAAATTTGACGCAACGGTTCAATGGAACGGAAAACGCCGTTTGCCAAGTATGGATCCAATGTATGGCATGTTAGGACATGGTGATATGTGGTCTGAGGCCTCTATCGAAGCACCTGCATATTATAATCTAAATGCACAGATTACGCGTACTTTTCCTAAATGGGATATTTATCTTGGAGGAGAAAACCTGAATAATTTCCGGCAAAAAAATCCGATTTATGCAGCTAATACTCCTTTCGGGAAAGAATTCGATGCTGGAATGGCGTGGGGGCCGGTTGTGGGGAGAATGATTTATGCGGGCGTAAGATTTAAGATCATCCGATAATTGTTAAAAGCGAAGCAGGGCAGTATAATTTATCATAAATCAGGAACAATTAAAATGAGATTATATATCAAAAATATGGTTTGTGATCGCTGTATCAAGGTTGTCAGGGAGGAACTGAACAAAATTGATATACGTCTTAAGCATATTGAATTGGGAGAAGTGGATACAGAATCTGAGCTGGACGAGGCAAAAATCTTGGAGGTAAAACATATCCTGGAAACAAACGGCTTTGAGTTATTGGACGATAAACGGGCGACACTGGTTGAAAATATCAGGACGTTGATCATTGAAGAAGTCCAATATCTGAAAGGACATAAGCCGGCGTCTCTAAATTTCTCGGATTACCTTTCTCAAAAAACCGGTTATGAATATTCCTATCTGAGTAACCTTTTTTCTTCTGAAACCGGACAAACCATTGAGCAATATATCATTGCCCAAAAAGTTGAAAAAGTTAAAGAATGGCTTTCCTATAACGAGCTAAGTTTGAGTGAAATGGCGTGGAGGTTATCATACAGCAGCGCGGCGCATTTGAGTAATCAGTTTAAAAAAGTAACTGGCCTTACACCGGGTGAATTTAAAAAAACGAATACGCTGCCAAGAAAAACCCTGGATCGGGTAGGAGAGATTAAAATTTAAAAGACCTATATAAAATCTAAACAGACGATGAGAAAAATTCTTTTTGCACTACCATTAACATTACTTCTGGCATGTTCAGGAAATCAGGAAAAAGCCGAAGGTGCGGAAAATAAAACGGAAACAGTATCGACTGCTGATGCTAAAAAGTTTGCTTGTCCGATGCAATGCGAAGGAGATAAAACCTATTCAAAAGCGGGAAAGTGTCCGGTTTGTAAAATGGATTTGCAGGAAATTGCTCTGGCAGAAACGGATTCAACCGCTCATAGCCACTAATTTATCAATCATACTAATCCAAACACAATTATGAAAAAGACAGTCATTTTATTCGTAACAGCGCTATTTCTATCAGTGAATTTTGTCCATGCTGATGGAAAAGACAAAGAAGTGAAATTCAAAACTTCCGCAATCTGCGAGATGTGTAAAGCACGTATTGAACGTAATCTGGGCTTATCAAAGGGAGTGAAAGAATCGAATCTTGACCTTAGTGATAAAGTTATAACCGTGAAATATAACCCCGATAAAACGACCGAAGCAGCGATCAAGGCTACGATTAACAAAACCGGATATGATGCAGACTTGTCGCCTGCCGACCAGAAAGCGCATGATAAACTGCCAAGCTGCTGCCGCAAAACTGCCGCAGCCCATTGATATTAAAATAGTGGATGATGAAATTAAATCAGTTAATATTTCTGGTCTCAGGTAGTTTGTTTGCATCCGGATCTGTGTTCGCGCAGCATAACCATATGGATATGTCTGCAAAAAAGGATACGACAAAACATGAAATGCACGGCCATTCGATGGAAATGCACGACATGAATGCAAAACAAAAACCTGATTCCATGGATCACATGAAAATGCAAATGAACCATGCATTTTCATTAAGTCTTCCGATGAACCGCAACGGATCAGGAACGGGCTGGCAGCCAGATGCAACACCCATGTATGCATATATGAAACATGGCAGCAAATGGAATTATATGCTCCACGGAAGTTTGTACTTGCGTTATACAAGCCAGAATTTAAATAATGATGGCAAACGGGGCTCATCGTCAAAAATCAGTGTGCCCAATTATGTTATGGGTATGGCACAGAGGCAAGTCGGGAAAAATGGATTGTTTACAGTTCGCTCGATGATTTCGCTTGACAGGATTTTTGATGGCGGCTCCGGGTATCCGTTACTTTTTCAATCCGGAGAAACCTGGAAAGGAAAACCGCTGATCGACCGCCAGCATCCGCATGATCTTATTTCCGAGTTGGCCGTAGGTTATACTCAGAGAATTAACAAGAAGATGGACGTCAGTATTTATGCCGGTTATCCTGGCGAACCTGCCTTAGGGCCGACCGCATTTATGCACCGGATGTCGGCGTTTAATAATCCCGATGCCGTTCTTGGACATCATTGGCAGGATGCAACGCATATCACTTTTGGGGTGGTGACGGCTGGCGTCCGTTATGGGAAATTTAAAGTGGAAGCTTCCACTTTTACAGGCCGGGAGCCAAATGAAAACCGCTTCAATTTTGACAAACCGCGTTTTGATTCTTACAGTTATCGCCTTTTGTTTAACCCGTCGGAGAACTGGGCGATACAGGCTTCCCGTGGTTTTATAAAAAGTCCGGAGCTGAATCACGCAAACGAAGATGTGAACAGAACTACGGCTTCTGTGCAGCATAGCGTAAATATGGGATCGGAAAACCGTTGGATTTCTTCGTCGATCGTTTATGGATTAAATGATTCAGGCGACGACCATAAGGAAAATTCTTTGCTGGCCGAATCAAATCTTCAATTAAATAAATGGTCGGTATATGGAAGATATGAATGGGTTGAAAAAAGCCAGGAAGAGCTGGATTTATATCCGGTTGATGCATCGCACGATAAAAAATTCCCGGTTTCTGCCTTTACGTTAGGATTGAATCGCCAACTGATTTCGTTTTCAAATACTTTATTGCAAGCCGGAGTTCAGGCTAGTGTCTTTGCGATTGGCGACGATTTGAAAGCTGCGTATGGAAAGGTTCCTGTTTCCGGTCAGGTTTATCTTCGACTGACTCCCGGATTGATGCGGATGTAGTTTTTTCAGTGATCCAATGTTTTGAGATAGAAGTGCAGTAAGTCCACCCGATCGTTTAATTTTTTTTTAAACTACTTTTGTAGAAATTAAATCCTCACCACATTGGCCTGGTATCATACATATTTTAAAGGTTTGCCTCAGAAGGCCTGGAAATTAAATCAGGATGACGAGTATACAGAATACGAAGTCGATTTTCTTCGCGACACACTCGATCTTAAAGAAGGGAGTAAGGTTTTGGATGTGATGGCCGGCTACGGTCGTCATGCTTTGCCGCTCGCTGACTTGGGTGCACAACTAACCTGTGTTGACTTATCGTCTGAATACTGTGAAGAATTACAGAAAATTTCTTCTCAGGAAAACTTGTCTGTTACTGTGATTTGTGAAGATATTCTGACAGTTTCGTTGAAAGATAATTCATTCGATGCTGCGTATTGTTTTGGGAATAGTTTTAGTTTTTTTCCACGGGAAGATATGCAGAAATTCTTGCAAAAGATTTCAGATATCCTAGTCGACGGTGGCCTTTTCAGCATTCATACAGAAAATCTGGCTGAGAGTATTTTTCCCAATTTTCAGGTAAGAAACTGGATGCCTGTGGAAGGAAATATAACTTACCTTGCTCAAAACGACTACAATCCGGAAGAAGGATATATCGAAGCTGAACAAACTTTCATTTCAGAAACAGAAAGAGTGACACACAACGTCCGCCAGCATATTTATACGCTGGGCGAATTAAGTTTTATGTTCAAATCCGCAGGATTGAAGATTATCGGTGCTTTTGGAAATCTGGAAGCAGATCCTTTTATGCTTGGAGATGAGCAGTTATATCTCGTTGCAAAGAAAATATAGTCAATGCGGGAGTTTGGAACGAAGTAAGCCGTAAGTCCAGGTTCCCGCGATTGCGCTGAGTAATGTTACCGTGATAACCAGAAACCCACTTCCAATTTGGGCGAATAATGGACCCGGGCAAGCTCCTGTTATTGCCCATCCTAAGCCAAACAGGAAGCCACCGAAAATTTGGCCCTTATTAAATGTTTTTGGCGGGACATTAATTTCTTCCCCGCCAACCGTTTTTATTTTAAACCGCTTGATTATTTGCAGCGAAACCAGACCGGTAATGACCGCTGAGCCGATAACTCCATACATATGAAATGAATCCAGTCTGAACATTTCCTGTATCCTGAACCAGGAAACAATTTCAGCTTTTACAAAAACGATCCCGAAGAATAATCCGACAATAAGGTATTTCAGGTTTGAAATAAAGTTCTCTTTTGTAGACTGTTGATTGGTACCGTCATAACTGTCTATGTCCTGATCATTGCGATCAGTCAGCCCGATTTCAGAAACAGAATTACTTTTAACAATTGCCATAATGAATGAGAAAGTAAGTCAGAGACAATTTAGCTGACGAGTTGTAAAAGCCAGGGTAATAAAATCCAGGTGGAAAAAAAACCGCCTACCATAAAAAATACGGTGGCAACCAAAGAAGGCCACTGCAAATTAGAAAGTCCCATAATAGCATGGCCCGAAGTACAGCCACCAGCGTAGCGTGTTCCAAAGCCAACAAGGAAACCGCCCAGGACAAAAAATATCAATCCTTTTAAAGTAAAGACATTTTCAATCGAAAAGATTTCAGCGGGCATCAGGCCTGAGAAATCTCTGATTCCAAGTTGGGAAAGAGTGGCTTTTGTTGCATCGGAAACAATAATAGAATCAGGATTTGTCATTAAAAAAGTAGCGATAAATCCACCCAGCGTGATACCTGCGACAAAAAATAAATTCCAGGATTCCTTTTTCCAGTCGTATTTGAAAAATGAAATATTAGCTGGTATAACCGCTGCACAGATGTGTCGTAATGCGGAAGAAATGCCAAAAGACTTATTTCCCAAAAGTAGCAAGACGGGAACTGTTAATCCAATAATGGGTCCTGCGACATACCAGGGCCAGGGTTTTTGGATGATTTCAAATAAGTCCATTTAATCTATATTAATTTTGTAGACTATTCAAACTTACATATTTTCTTTAAGCAAATCAAAGCTATTTAAGTTTGAAATCAAGATGTTGCGAATTTTTACGCCGGCTTGGCAACTTCCACACCAGTTTTACTGATCTCTCCAAAACCACCCTGAATATTGACAACATCCTCAAATCCTCTTGCTTTTAAGATAGAAGCTGCGATCATGGATCGATAACCGCCTGCACAGTGAACGTACAAAGTTTCATTTTTCGATAATGCCGGCATGCTATCATTTATCGTGCCGAGCGGCATGTTTTCAGCGCCATCCACGTGCCCGGATTCAAATTCGTCTGGTTTTCTGACGTCGATGACTTTGATATTGCCATTTTCATAACGTTCCGCAAATTCTTTGGCAGGAAGAGAAATAATTGAATCGGTCTCTTTTCCGGCTTTTTCCCAGGCTTGAAAACCGCCACTCAGATATCCGATAGCATAATCGTATCCAACCCGGGCAAGTCTTGTTACCACTTCCTCTTCCCGGCCCGGTTCTGTAATCAGCAAAATATTCTGTTTTAGATCCGGGATAAGAGCCCCAACCCAAGGAGCGAAGCCGCCATCGATTCCTATGTTGATAGCGTTGGGAATAAAAGCATTCGCAAAATCCTCGGCTTTTCTGGTATCCAGAACCAGTGCACCGGTCTGATTGGCCTTTAATTCAAAAGCTTGCGCAGATAACGCATGGTCTCCGCGTTCCAAAACGTCATCAATGCTTTCATATCCATCGCGGTTCATTTTAACATTTTCAGGAAAATATTGAGGCGGTTCGGTCAATCCATCAGTCACTTCCTTAATGAATTCCTCCTTTGTCATATCCTCCCGAAGCGCATAATTGAATCGTTTTTGATTGCCAAGCGAGTCGCTTGTTTCTTTGCTCATGCTTTTGCCACAAGCCGAACCTGCCCCATGAGCGGGATACACTGTAATATCTTCTGGTAAAGTCATAATTTTCGAACGAAGACTGTCGAAAAGAATTCCGGCAAGATCATCCTGCGTTACGTCACCGTTCTGAGCCAGATCCGGACGGCCAACATCGCCGATGAAAAGTGTATCCCCGCTAAAAAGCGCTGTCTCTTTTCCATTTTTATCCGAGAGTAAATAACACGATGACTCCATTGTATGCCCAGGTGTATGCAAAACTTTGATGGATATTTCTCCCAGTTGAAACACCTCACCATCATGAGCGATATATGCTTCAAAACCGGTATTGGCATTGGGCCCGTAAACAATTTCCGCACCGGTTTTTTCAGCTAGATCAATATGTCCGGATACAAAGTCTGCATGGAAATGTGTCTCAAAAACATACTTGATTTTCACATTCAGTTTTTTCGCTTTTTCAATATAAGGTGCGACCTCCCGCAGCGGATCAATAACAGCGCCTTCGTTACCGGATGTAATAAAATATGCTCCTTGTGCCAGGCAGCCAGTATAAATTTGTTCGATCTTCATGTGGAAGTTGTTGTAACTAGTTCGCAATTCGCGTATAGAATAGTTCGCTGAGTTTTAATGTTTTTTATGGTTTTTTCAACCGTAAAATAAATTCTTCGTCCTTATGCAAACATAACTGTTTTAAAGATGCTTTTAGTTTCTTCCGGGAAAGTATGAATTAAACGAAACCTTCGCTGTTTTGTCCTGAATGCGATGTTTGTCTACAAATCTTTCTATGATGACGTAGTAGCCCTACTAAATCCTCTTGCTTTTTTTTCAACTAATTTCGTAATGGTCAAATTAATGGAAGACAGAGCAGTTTGCGTGAATTTTTTGTCGCTGCAAGTGATTCAAAAAAGAATTTTTCCGGTTCGGAATCCATCGAAGTAGTTGCCATAAATCTGATTCAAAAATTTATTTCGGTACACCAAAAAATTAATAACTCTCCACCCAAGTCATGTATGACATTAAATTTTACCTGTTTTATTTAACACTTTTTTTCGGTCTTGCCAATGTACGTAATGCGGAGGGACAGGTCAAGCCTGAGCCTAAGCTTTATCTTAAAAGTGGAACAATAATACCTGAGAAGAACATATCTGCAGACTTGAATAAATCAGGATTGCGTACTGCTGCTCCCGAGGCAAAATCGTTGGTTATTATCCAGTTCGAAATATTACCCGACGAATCAGGAAGGGAAGAGTTGAGGAATGCCGGAATCGAACTGCTGGACTACATCCCTGATAACGCGTATATGGCTACCGTTAAAAACGGTTTTGATACGAAATTATTAAACAAGACGTTGGCCCGGTCGATCATAACGCTTGATCCTGATCAAAAAATGCAGGCGGCTATGGCAAATGGCCATTTCCCGGGTCACGCTGAAAAAGTTGCAGGCAAAGTAGACCTATGGCTTAATTTTCCAAAGTCTTACAGTTTTGAGGAAGTAAAAAAGGAACTTCTTTCAAGAAAAATAGGAATCATTTCGGAGAACCTTAAAGATTATCAGATACTCGAAATTCGGGTTGCTAAAACGTTATTGAGAGAAATTGCCAGTTTGCCGTTCGTGCAATATATACAGGCAATTCCGGGCGAGGAGAAGCCGTCCAATTTTAGAAGTTTAGCCAATTCCCGTGGCAATGTTCTTAATGCCGCATCGCCTGTGGGTTTTAGCCTGCAAGGCGAAGGGGTAACAATAGGGGTAGGTGATAATGCCGACCCACAGCAGCATATCGATTTTAGTGGGAGAGTGATCAATCACTCAGGGATTAAGGGAAACTCGCACGGCGTACACGTCATTGGTACAATTGCAGGTGCAGGAATTGTGGATGAAAGATATAGGGGATACGCGCCAAAAACCAGGGTTGTCGCTCAGATTAACAGTAACATTTGGGCGAATGCAGCAATGTATGTAAGAGATTATGGAATGGTTATTACCAACAACTCTTATGGTGTCGACGCGGGGTTTTGCAGTGATTTTGGCGACTATACGCTAACATCCAAGATTCTGGATCAGCAAGCCTTTGATTTTCCTTATTTGCAGCATGTGTTTGCTGCGGGAAATAGTGGACAGGTAAATTTATGCGCCGGTATTCCTTCTGGATTTGGCAATATTTTAGGTGGGTATACTTCTGCGAAAAATGTTATTACGGTTGGTAATGCCTTGGAAACAGGTGTTTTAAACAATGGTTCAAGCAAAGGCCCCACTAAGGATGGCAGAATAAAACCTGATTTGACTGCTACCGGAAGTTCAGTTATTTCGACGGTTCCCACAAACCAGTATAGCGTCAGCAGCGGAACCAGTATGGCTACGGCATCGGTTTCCGGCGGACTTATTTTGATGTATCAGCGCTATCGTCAATTGCACAATGGAAATAATCCTCAAAATGCGCTCATGAAGGCACTTTTGTGCAATGGTGCTACGGATCAGGGCCTTGCCGGACCTGATTATGGTAATGGATATGGCGGGCTGAATTTATTGCGTTCGCTTAAAATGCTTGAACAGAATAGTTATATTGAGAGTGGAATCTCAAATGGAGCTGTTGGGCAGCATACCATAAAAGTACCTGCAAATACTGCACAACTAAAAGTCATGTTATACTGGAATGATCCGGCTCCCTCTGTTTTAAGCGGTAAAGCTTTGGTCAATAACCTTGATCTTCGTGTTGTATCTCCTGATTCACCAGCATTGCTTCCTCAATTATTAGATCCCAAAAATATTCTGTCGCAGGCCGGAAACGGAGCGGACGATACGAATAATATGGAACAGATAGTTATCGAAAATCCGGTAGCAGGTGATTATACGCTTGTGATCAACGGAACAACCGTTACGCAGGGGAATCAGAATTATGTTGTCGTTTATGATAATATTCCTGTTTCTACAACGCTGACTTATCCTGCCGGACAGGAGCGCCTGGTAAGCGGAGAAGATGTTTATATCAGCTGGGACGCCTATGGAAATAATTCAAAAACTTTTAAAATAGAATACTCTTTAAATAACGGAAGCTCATGGATAGCCATCAATGATGCCGTAGGGGCCGATTTAAGACAATTAAAATGGACTTTGCCGGCAGCAGCTACGAGTGAGGCCAAAATTCGAATTAAACAAAATGGTACTGAAATAGTTAGCGAAAGTGCACCGTTTACAATCCTTGGTATGCCGGCAGTAAGCATGTCGCCAACGCAGTGTGAGGGATATATAGCGATTCAGTGGCCGGCGGTCGAAGGGGCTGTTGACTACGAAATTATGACGTTGAAAGGCGACGAAATGTCGTATCTGTCTACTACCAAAAGTACCAGTTTTACTCTGCAGGGGTTATCTAAAGATTCCACCTATTATGTGTCGGTCAGGGCGCGTATAAACGGGCATCCCGGAAGACGCAGCCCGGCAATTATCAGGATACCGAATCAGGGGAATTGCGAAGGAAACATATCCGACAATGATTTAAAACTTGAAACAATTATTTCTCCTGCGCAGTCGGGCAGAATTCATACATCTTCGGAATTATCTGCTTCAAATCCTGTCACAATCCGTATAAAAAATCTTGACAATCAGGTTTTAGACCAGAGCATTCAGGTTGGATATTCAATTGGAGATGATACCAACGCTATTGTTTGGGAAACTATCAAACCGTCAATCCAGGCAGGCGGAACTTATGATCATACTTTTGCAGCTACCGCAAATTTAGGAAATGCCGGTTCGTATCGCTTTCGGGTTTTTGTCAAAAAAACCGGCGACCCGGTTGAAGAAAATAACACAATAACCCAGATTTTTAAACAACTGGATAACTCACCACTTTCACTTCCTTTTTTAGAGCAATTTGAAAATTATCCGGTTCAGCAAACGAACTTTAAACAGATCGGCTTAATTGGGGGAGATCGTTTTGATATTACTGGTTCGACAACGAATGGAAGACTTCGTACATACGTCGGTTCCGATATGGCTTATTCAGGAAGCCATGCACTAACACTGGATGTTAATAAAAATGTTTCAGTCGGGAACGTGAATTTTCTGGTCGGAACTTTTAATTTATCACAATACAATCCTGCAAATGACGATCTGCGTTTGTCTTTCTGGTTTAATAATCACGGGCAGTATTATAATGAAAATGATAAAGTCTGGATTCGTGGAAAGGATACTGATCCCTGGATTGAAGCAGATAATCTTTACGTTTATCATAGTTCTCCGGGCGAGGGTTACAAGCGCGCGGTAATACAATTGAGTAAAATTCTTTCTTCAAATGGAAAGACATTTTCGGAAAGTTTTCAGATCCGGTGGGGACAATACGGAGAAAGGGTGACAGCGAATCAATATGGAGGAGCGGGTTACAGTTTTGACGACATTCAGATAACAAGAGAGTCAAATGACATCGAACTTGTGAAAATTATACCCCCTGTTTCAAACAATCTGATTTATAACAACCAGAGAATCAGTGTAATGGTTAGAAATAATTCGGCGGGCGATGTCTATGATATTCCTGTTAAAATGCAGGTCAATAACGGGGCCGTGATGAGCCAGAATATTTCGTATATCAAAGGAGAGGCGGGCACGACATATCAATTCCCGGATATTATCAATTTCTCATCCGTTGGGACTTATTCAATTAAGGTTTGGACGGACAAGAATTTAGATTCGAAACCGGAAAATAATATGGCACAGCTCGATATCATCAGCACGTCGGTCATTTCCACTTTTCCCTATTTACAAAATTTTGAAGCGGAGGCCGGAAGTTGGCAAACTTCCGGAAATAATAATTCCTGGGCATATGGAAGTCCTGTTTCTACCAAAATCAACAAAGCGGCAAGTGGCACGAAAGCCTGGAAAACAAATCTGTCGGGATCGTATAATTCCTCGGAGAAATCCTTTCTGTATTCACCAGGATTCGCAATTGCCGGAATGGTTCGCCCGACGCTGAGTTTCAGTATCGCGATCGATTTGAAAAAATGTCCGGATAAACTTTGTGACTTTGCCTATGTGGAATATTCAACCGACGGAAATACGTGGACTAAACTTGGCTCGTATGGTTCGGGTACTAATTGGTATAATGTAAAGTCTGATACGGATGTGTGGAGCGTGGAAGATTATACAAGATGGCATGTGAGCACAGCATCAATTCCAACAGGCCTGAAAAACGTTCGCTTCCGTTTTGCAGTGCAGAGCGACGACCATGATAACGGTGAGGGAGTTGCTATTGACGATGTGCATGTATACGATCTGGTTAATCCAATTTATTCTTCGGGGCCGGAATCTTCAACGGTATCTAAAACGGAGGTGAGCGGAGCAAACTGGATTAATTTCACGGAAAATGACAAAATAATAGCTTCTATTCAGCCCAATCAGGATCTTGGGAAAACGGTAGTGCGGACTTATCTGAACCAAGGCGCTGTTCGTAACAGTAACGGTCAATATTACCACGATCGAAATTTTACGATCAAACCTGAAAATACTTCCTTCTCAGAATTTGCGGTAATACGGCTCTATTTCACAGATTCGGAGACAGAACAGCTGCTGTCGGCCACAGGGTGCGGAGGATGCGTGAAACCTGCTTCTGCCTACGATCTTGCAATTTCAAAATACAGTGATTTTCGGAAAGAGCTGGAAGATGGGAGCATTTCGAACAATGCTAATGGCAGCTGGTCATTACTGGCGGCTTCGGATGTTGTGAAAGTGCCTTATGACAACGGATATTATGTGGAATTTAAGACAAAAAGCCTGTCTGAATTCTGGTTTTCAAAAGGCAGTCTTCAGTTCGCAACGCCATTACCCGTTGAGCTGACCAGGTTTACGGCTAAAAAAATAAATGCCACAGATGTTTCCACCAGTGTTTTGCTCGAATGGGCGACAGCGTCAGAAAAAGATTTCAGTCATTTCGAAATTGAAATGGCTTCAGGAGAGAAGGAACTGCACCAGAATTTTTTTACAAAAGTTGGGGAAGTTGACGGCAAGGTTAATTCTTCTGCGATAACTAAATATGAATTCACAGACGGGCAAATTACAGGTTTTTCAACGCGTTATTACCGTTTGAAAATGGTTGATATGGATGAAACTTTTACTTATTCAGCGATTCGTTCTGTAACATTTTCTGATAAAGTGGACTGGAAAGTATATCCCAATCCATCAAACGGAATAATAAATGTTGACTTTCAGGCGGAGAAGAGCAATCAGGTAAATGTCAATGTTTTTGATATCAGCGGTAGACTTCTGGAGCAAAAAACGATCATTTCGTCAGGTTCCCTGCAAACGCAGCAAATCAATATTTCAGGATCAGCTGTAAAATCGGGAATGTATTTACTGGAAATAACGTCTGGACAACAGAAGCAGGTTTTCAAAGTATTGAAAGAATAATTGATTTATAACATCAGAAGTTATTTTGCCCCGGATACAAGAATTTTTCATCAATTGTAATTAGATATTATGAAAAATTCTTGCCTCCGGGGCATTTTTAAACTTTTACAGTTTTCCAGTTACCCTTTTTAAATTGCCAGATACCGAGTAATGCGAGAAAAGATTCAGCGACTGGAACCGAAATGAAAACGCCGATCGGACCCAGGTTAAAAACGATCGCCAGGATATAAGCCAAAGGGATTTCAATTGCCCAAAAACAGATCAGATTCAGAATTGTCGGTGTTTTTGTGTCCCCCGCACCATTCAGCGACTGGATCACTACCATTCCGTAAGCATAAAACCCATAACCGAGACATAAAACCCGCAACGCAAGTTTTCCGGTATGAATGGCCTCCACATTAGGGCTAAACCATCCGATGATATACTCGGCTCCGATAAACATAAATACCGAAAGCCCTACCAGGAAAAATAAATTATAGGATGCACATTTCCAGACAGAAAGCTCTGCACGTTCCGGTTTTTGTGCACCAAGATTTTGTCCGACCAGCGTGGCCGCTGCATTGGCAAGTCCCCATGCGGGTAAAAGCGTAAACATGATTACGCGGATTGCAATGGTATATCCGGCGACTACGTCGCTTCCAAACTCAGCCAATATCCGGGTTAGGAAGATCCAGCTCGCAGACGAAATCAAAAACTGAACCGTACCGCCCGTAGCCACTTTGATCATTGCCGCGACCGTTTCTTTATGCGGCTTTAAATCACGGAAGACGAAGGATAATGCAGTGTTAACTCTGGTTAAAGAATAGAGCTGGTAACCCACACCTATGGATCGACCAAGTGCCGTGGCGATGGCTGCTCCTGCCACACCCAGTGCGGGAACAGGGCCAAGTCCAAAAATTAATATCGGACCTAAAATCATATTCAAACCATTTGCAACGATAAGGGAACGCATGGCCGTAGCCGCAGCACCTGCGCCACGCAGCGCACCGCTCAGAGAATAAAGCAAGATCACAACAGGGGCGCTGGAAAATTGTATTCTGGCGAAAATTGTCCCCGTTTCAATCACTTTTGGATCTGCACCCATCACGCTTAATATGTCTCCCGCAAAGAAAAAACCCAGTAACGCGATAGGAGACGAAATGGCCAGCGATATTAAAATCACCTGCCCGATTGCGCGACGTGCCTGCGCTGTATTCCCTTCGCCAATCCGTCTTGCAATAGTTGCTGTGGCGGCGGTACTTAAACCGATGGCAATAGAATAAACAAGCGTAATGACAGATTCGGTAAGCCCGACTGTTGCGACGGCCTCTATGCTTATTTTGGAAACAAAGAAAATATCAACAACGGCAAATAAAGATTCCATAACCATTTCCATGATCATGGGTACAGATAAGAGAAAAATTGCCCGGTTGATACTTCCGTCAGTAAAACTTTCTTCGGAGCCACGTAAGGCCTGACGAAGTAGTTGAAACCACTTTTTCATGGGTAAAAAATAAAATCAGAATAATAATTTAGAGGACGCATTTATCGAAATGCGTAACGATTATCCCGGAAAACGGGATGGGAAAAAGACGGAGTGGCTTAAAGTAAGCCGGAGACGAGCACCAACATAGGCTTTTTGTATATTTCGACAAAGATACAAAACTGTTTTTTTAATATTCAAATAAAAAACTGGAATACCAGCGGGTAAGTTGTATCTTCATCCCGATTGTGCCTGAACTTTTGATGGCCGTATTCCGTTTTCTAATTACCCTTTTTCTGAAAAAAAGGGCTGGTTTCTGATACAACGGAGAATCCAGAACAATAACATAATATTGAATGATCGATAAAAGTAAATTATTCTCAACCGCTGAAAGACCGGAAACCGCAGTTCTGGTAGCGGTGAGTACTCAAAAACAAACCAGTGCAAAAACGAAAGAATACCTGGACGAGCTCGCTTTTTTAGCGACCACGCTTGGTGTTGAAACTGTTCAGAAGTTTACTCAAAATCTGGAACGGGCTGATATTAAAACCTATGTAGGAAAAGGAAAACTTGAAGAAATAAATATTTTCGTTACTGCGAATCCTGTGGATATGATCATTTTCGATGATGATCTGTCACCGTCTCAGGTGCGTAACCTTGAAGTGATTTTTAAAGATATCAAAGTGTTGGACAGGAGTCTTCTGATTCTTGATATTTTCGCCATGCGTGCTAAAACTGCGCAATCGAAATTACAAGTGGAGCTAGCCCAATATCAATATATGTATCCTCGTTTGACCAGACTTTGGACTCACTTAAGCCGTCAGTCAGGAGCAGGTGTTGGTATGCGCGGACCGGGGGAAACGGAACTTGAAACGGATAGACGTATTGTAAAAGACCGGATCGCTTTTTTGCAGGAAAAACTTGAAAAAGTGGACCGCCAAAGCATGACGCGCCGCAAAGAACGTGACCGTCTGGTACGTGTTGCAATTGTAGGTTATACCAACGTAGGGAAATCAACTCTGATGCAAAGTCTTTCGAAATCGGATGTTTTTGCGGAAAACAAGTTGTTTGCTACTGTGGATTCAACAGTTCGTAAAGTGAATATGGAAAATGTTCCGTTCTTGCTTACTGACACGGTAGGGTTCATCAGAAAATTGCCGACGACACTTATCGAATCTTTTAAGTCTACATTGGATGAGGTTCGGGAAGCCGACATTCTGGTTCATGTTGTTGATATATCACATGAATCTTTCGAAGAGCATATTGAAGTAGTAAATAAAACATTGGTCGATATCGGTGCGGCGGACAAACCGACGATTCTGGTGTTTAATAAGATTGATGTCTACAAGCCTGCACCACAGGAAGATACATGGGAAGGTGAAGAGGAGCCGGAAAAAGAAGAAATTACTCCTGAAAGCACATTAAGTCAATTAAAGAAAAGCTACCTGTCGCACAAAGCAGATCAGGTTGTCTTCATTTCAGCGCAGAAAAAGGAAAATATGGAAGAGTTGCGTAACGTTTTGTTCTCGCTCGTAAAAGCAAAACATTTTGCGATCTATCCAAACTGGCTGGATTTAGGTTATTCTGCTGTACAATCAGAAGAATAAGCATTTGTAATTGAACCGGATTTTTTTCAATTTTGCACCCCGATTGGTATTCATAGGAATGTGGATACCAATTTTTTGACTGCGTAGTTCAACGGATAGAATAGGAGTTTCCTAAACTCTAGATATGGGTTCGATTCCCGTCGTGGTCACAGAAAGGTCAGGCTTAGGTCTGGCCTTTTTTTGTTTGTGATACTGTGAAGGGGGATTTATACATAATACTTTTCGTTTGTGAGGATATAAACGAAGGCGTACATAATGCTTTTCGTTTGTGAGGACACAAACGAAGGCGTTGGCGTTGTTCGTCGTGGAGCCTCGGCTTCCACGACGAACAACGATCTCAATTCTTGCCAAACAACAATCATCCTTCATTTCTAAAAAATCCGCAAATGCGCGACTCCTGAATTTTTCGAATTTATGAATGAATATAATATCAGTTTGGAAAAAGCGCAGCAGCAAGACAATTGGCTTCCGACGAAAACAATCGGGAAGAAACGCCGTTGTTTGCGAAAAGTATTGAAAATAAGGCATTACGGGGAAATACCATCAGCCGTTTTAGTTAATCCAAATGGATATGGCCTTACGAACAAGATACGTCTGTAATAAGCTGATTTAAAAAGATGAATCTGAAACTTACCCAGGCTTAAAAAACTGTCATTGTAATATTGACAGTTTTTTCCTTTTACAGAAATTGGTCAATGGTGAGCGCATTCGGATAAATAGAAAACCATAGATACTATTATTAAAACTTGCTCTCCAGTCCGCTGGATTTCTTAAGGTACCTTTCCAGATTCCAATGTGTCAGGCAGGCAATTCCAACAGAAGCAAAGAGCACGACAAAGTACAAAATACTATTTTTCACCAGCGTTTCGTAACCAACCAGATAAGTTAATATAATAAGGCTGCCGAAAAGGATAGAGCAGGTGTAGATTTTTGAAAGTGCTCCGATCGGTGTGTCCCAACGCTTGTTATTTAAGCCCTCAAAAGAAGTATCCTGTTTTGAAGTGTACAATCGTTTTTGCAGCAGGGCAGGAACGGTTGCTTTCATTACGTGATAAAGATTGTAGCTGATATAGGCCAGGCTGAGAACAAACAGGAATGTATACATAACCAGAAGTGTTTTATAAGTTACCTAAGTTATGAATATTTTGTGATTTTATAAAATTATTTATTCGGATCTACGCATTCCATAAGCTTTCTGCGGGTGATTTCATTGGCATGAACATGCTCATGGCTTCCTCCTTTATATTCTGTAACATACAATCGATCCTGATCGCGGTAAATAAAATCGAGCATTAATTTGGGCTGACCTATATTGAAAGATTTTGCACCTTTTTCCGGATATTCGGCAATCAGTGTATCAAGAAGTTCGCAGGAATTAAATTCCAGACATTTCAGTGTGAAGTGGTTTCCCTCTCCGTCCCAGTTCAGATAAAGCAGATACGGATAATTGCCTGTAATCTTGAAATAAAAGTTAAACCGCCGATGCTGAGCAAAATAGCTCGAAAGTTGCAATTCGGAGGATTCGGTAAAATATGATTTTATCTCAGTTCTTAAATAATCTATCGCTTCCATTCTATCTAGTTCTATTTTGTTTTGAGATTTCATCATTTAGGCAAATATATTGATGATGATTTGAATTTTCAACGAATTGCTGACTAAAACAAATTAACTTACTGCTCATCATAATTTTCCTACATTGCTTTCATGAATCTTTCTATTTTAATACTTTAAATTTGCTTAAATGTAACGCGCCATATGACTGATTTTTTAAAAGCAAAGTGGGAAAATCTTGTAATGGCGAATTATAGCGTGCCGCCGGCGTTGTTATTGCCTTACCTGCCCAAAGGTGTAGAACTGGATCTTTTTCAGGGGGAAGCAATTGTAAGTCTGGTAGGTTTCTTGTTTAAAGACACACGTATTTTCAATGTTCCAATTCCATTTTTTGGCACTTTTGAAGAGATAAACCTCCGGTTTTATGTCGTTAGAAACGAAGGTTACGAGCAGAAACGGGGCGTTGTGTTTATCAACGAAACCGTTCCGAGTAAAGTCGTGGCGTGGGTAGCAAATTATTTATACAAAGAACATTACGTTTCAATTCCGACCAGACATCATTGGGAGATCAGCCAGAAAGTCAGAAAAATTGAATATGAGTGGAAGGTCGGGACGGAGTGGAACCGGATCTATGCAGAAGCATCACCCGTTTTCGGGACGATGAAGCAGGGGAGTATCGAAGAATTTATTTTCGAACATTATTTTGGATATACTAAAATTGATGCAAATTCCTCCGAAGAATACAACGTCAGGCACCCCCGATGGAAAATTAACGAAGTGACAACTTACAAGGTTGCATGCAATTTTGGGGCAATGTATGGCAACGATTTTGCATTCCTGCAAAATGTAAAACCAGGTTCTGTGCTGCTCGCCGAAGGGTCATCCGTTTCCGTGAAGTGGAAAAGAAACCGTTTTTAGTACATGAACTGCTGATTCCATAACAGGTATCGTACTAGAAAACTTCTGCCAAACCTGCGAATTCAACATAATCCGATTTAACAAAATCGATAATTGCATCGATCTGACGTTTATACATATTCTTTTGCTGCAATCTGGCGAAGGATATAAGTTCGGTATCATCCTCGCATAACGTAATTTCCCTTTCGTAGGAAATAGTGTCTTTGTCAAGATTGAAAATCTGGAAATGAATTGAAAGCGTTTTCGATTTTGGCCAGGCAGCAAGCGTACGGAAATTTATTGGAGCCAAAATAATATCCTCCGGCTTATCGAATTTAAAAGTAAGGATCGGCACGTCGCACATCGTATGCAGTTCGAAACGAAAGTTGTTGAAACTAATTTCTTCTGTGGTTTTTGTGCAAACTCTCACAATAACATTTTCTTTATTGGGGATCAGTTTAATGGTTTCAATGTTGTTCATACTGTTGAAGTTTCTCCGCTTTGTAAATTATTTTTCAGTTTGTTGATATGTATTAATTTGATAACCAGCAATTAACTCAGTGTGTGATATTTATAGTATCAATTGAGTGGTTAAATTAGTATCAATTATACTGGAATTTTTTTGTAAAGGCAAGAGCCGGATTCAAATCAGAATAAGTATTTTTATTTGCATAAAGATTTATCATTGAGGATCAGGGTTTATAATTAATTTTTCAAATGCTAACCTTTTGTTCTGAAATTCTTTTTGCTCTGCTTCAAACACACCACGAAAACAGGTGGTGCATTTGATCTTGTTTTTATGGGTATAATATATGTTTAATAAGGCCTGTAACCGGAAATGGTTATTGACCATACTTAAACTTAACCATTCATGAAAATTGGTTATATTACTCAAACCAAACCTACAAGTTTCATGAGTCAAGAAAAGAACAGCCAGGCGAAACCGGACGATAATACCGCAAATAATTTTGATAAATCACGTAGAAAATGGCTGACCACGGTCGGCGCGATTCCCTTTGCTGCCGGCGTAATTGATACCGGAAAAGGTATAGCTGCGACGAATTCTGTTCAGCGAATTTTGCCGGCGAAAGATAAGTTTCAGATCAGCGGGACTTATCTTAATGCAGCTTATACGCATCCAATGAGCATTGGAAGTGTCAATGCAATCAAAGCTTTTCTGGATCTCAGAATGGTAAATGGAAAAGGGGCGGGTGTTAATATGGCCACGGACCGTAGTGAAGCCCGTGATCTTTTTGCAAAACTCATTAATGCTGATCCACAGGAGCTTGCCTGGGTCCCCAGCACAATGGTGGGTGAAAATCTTGCCGTATCAGGATTAGGTTTGCATGGCTCAAAAGCCCGTGTCGTAACGGATGCGTATCATTTCGATGGCTCTTTATATCTCTATCAGCAATTGGCAAAACAAGGGCTCGATCTGCATATATTGAGTCCGCGTAATAATCTGATTGATATGAACGAACTGGACGCAGCGATAAAGCCGGGAACCAAACTGGTAGCCATATCGCTGGTTTCGACGATCAATGGTTTTCAGCATGATCTGAAAGCGGTTTGTGATCTGGCACATTCGCGCGGTGCGATGGTTTATGCTGATATTATTCAGGCAGCCGGAGCGGTACCCATCGATGTCAAGGCAAGCGGGGTAGATTTTTGCGCATGTTCAACTTATAAATGGCTCATGGGCGATTTTGGCGTAGGTTTTTTATACATCCGCAACGACAGACTTGATCAGCTCAAACGCAGTCAATATGGTTACAGGCAACTGGCCGACTATACTTTTCACGCATTTCCTTTCGATTTGCCCGGAAAAGAACTTTTCGAGTCGCAAGCAAAAGAGGATACCGGCGGACATTTTGAAGTGGGAACTTTGGGCAATGAGGCCGTAGCGGCTTTGCGATACTCCTTAGGTTTGCTCGTTGAAATCGGAGTTGATAAAATTCAGCAATTCCGGCAACCTCTGATTGATCGGTTACAGTCAGCATTACCGGAATTGGGATATGCACAAATGACACCCGGCAACTCGAAATCTCCAATTGTAAGTTTCGCTTTTAAAGATGCTGCAAAAGTGCTGAAACCTCGTTTGGATGCTGCCGGAATCAATATTCAGCTCTACGAGAACCGACTGCGTATATCGCCATCGTTCTACAATGACATGGACGATGTTGAGAAAACTGATCAAGGTGTTGTCCTGAAATAATCAGTCTTTCGTGTATCACCTGGTAAGTGCGGGGAATTTGTAAAGCATGGAAGGATTTTCTGCCTGATTTATTAAAAAATCAGCAACATCTGCTCGTGAAATTTTTCCGATCTTCACATCTGGTGATAAATGAGTTATAGTTTGATAAGATTTTGTCAACGGCCCATTTGTCAGCATACCAAGGCGAACAATTTCCCATGCAAGCGAACTTTCTGTGATTAATTTTTCCATTTCAGTTTTTTGTTGATACTGATTCTTTAGGAAAATATGAATCACTGTTTTCATCAACAAACCTAGATATCTAGCGCTTTCTCCTGCGCCGAAACCTGTCACGACAAAGATCGGTTTTTTGAAATGGAGGTCTGAAGAAGCCTTTACCAACGCTTTTGCCGTTTCCACAAATAAAGAAGTGTCCTTTTTGTTTTTCGTACCAATCGTGACAATCACAGCGTCTGCGTCGAGTATCGCTTTCCTTACAGCTGCTTCAGAAGTGGCGTCTCCATTGACTTTTGTGAGTAAATCGTGATCTGGTACAGATATCATATTTCTGGAAAAAGCGGTGACTTCATGGCCTCGTTCCAACGCCTGGGAAACCGTATTTAACCCAATACCGGCCGACGCGCCAATAACAGTAATTTTCATATCAGTAAATCAGGATTGTTGACTTTGTTTTTTATAATCCTTTCAGCCACTCCTGGCGATGACGCAAGCAGACTTTCTTCTCCCCAGGTCCAGGCGCGGCCGTCACTGGTTAAGATTTCGGCACCCGCTTCTTTGGCGATCAAAATGCCTGGAAGCCAGTTATAGGTATCGAGCCCTTCCTGATAAAAGACGTCAATTCGGCCTGCTCCCACATAGGCTAATTGTAAACCATGAGGGCCATAGTTTCGCAAGGCATCAAAATGATTGAGCAACTCGGTAACCGAATTGCCTGTTTTTTGATTTAAGCCCGAGACTTCTGACGGTGCAGACGAGTGATTAAAGACGGCCAGCATGACAGCAGAATCTCCTTTTTTGCTCGGTTTTATAAGTTGGCTATTGAGGTAAGCACCAGCACCTTCCTGTGCCCAGAACATTTCCTGTTGCATGGGATCATAAATCACCGCAAAAAACGGACGGCCTGCACGGACCAATACCAGATTAATTGTCCAGCCGGGAATATGCTGCAAATATTGGATGGCACCATCCATCGTGTCGCAAAGCCAGTATTCGGCATATGATAAAGGGTTCTTCTGTTCATTACGGTCAAATTCTTCTCCGAGCCAGGGCGTTTCAGGGAAGCAGTCAGACAAACTCTTCTTTAAAGAAGCAAGGCATTTTTCTTCAATTTCGCCTAACAAAGCAAGGAATTCACTTTTGTCTTGTGGAACCGGCCGTTTTTTAAAGTCACCAATGAAAAGGTCTCCGGCTTGTTTTACTGCGTCCTGGATGACCTGAATATTCAGTTCGTTTTGCATAATTTCGTCGTTTATATGGTATGCAAAGGAAAAGTATATGGAAGTTCAAATCCAGGTCTAATGGCTGAAATGATGGTACGGATCGCGGAATTTCAAAGGATTGGTTAATACTAAAGTTCTAAACATAATCCGTTTTTAAATCGCCAGACCATCCTGATCTGTCGTTAAAACTTCACTCATATAATTGAGAAACGGTCTCATGTTTTTGAATGCTTCACTGGCTTCTTTGAGGAAAGAAGAGCTAAGCACCTGTTCATCCGAAAAGTTTTTAATCAGCAGGAATTGTTTGTAACGAAGCAAATCAATGGCCTCATTGTCCTTCTCAAATCCTTTAGGCGTCGTTTTAACCTGTTCACCGGTCAGATTCCCAAACGTTTCAACAAAGGATTTACTGTTCAATATTTTTCTTATCGGAGCAGAATCAAAGCTGATATCGTCTCGGATGCGTTTTAAATCTTCCGCATTTGGAGCTTGGAACCCTCCCGCGAGAAAACTGTTTCCCGGCTGAATATGGAAATAATATCCACCTCGCAATTGTTTTGTAGCACGAGAAAAACTTCCGCTCCAATTGATTTTATATGGAATTTTTTCTTTTGAAAAACGAGTGTCCCTGTAAATCCGGTGAAGACTTTTCTTCCCCGACAAAGTTTCGATCAGATCATGCTTGTTAAGTTCATCCAATAAAGCGTCTGCAAAAAGTTCAATGTTCTTTTGCTGTTCAAGAAAATCATCTTTATGCGCATTAAACCAGTCACGGTTATTATTTTCTTTTAATGATTTCAGGAAGTCGAGACTGGAAGCTGGTATTTTTGCTTGCTGAGTAGGCATAGGATGAAGCGGATCGGTTATTTGGGTCAGAATAAATTTGCGACTATTATTTAACTGTTGAAATGCTGTTTTGATTCCTTCGACCGCATCGAGGACGTTATCAATGCAGCTAATTTCATCAGAGAACATCTAACTAATCAGCTATTGAATTCAACACTTTTTGCCTTGAAAAGATGATGTTTGTTGAATAAAATAATCGCCAGTAAGATCAGCCCGTAAGCCATAAATTGCAGGATTGTGATTTCTTCTTTGAAATAAAATACCGCAAACATAAACCCGATTAGCGGGTTGATATAAAGCAAAATTCCCATCGTTGAAGAATTGACACCTTGCAGCGCATACAAATTCATGAAGAGCGGCATAATGGTGAAAACAACAGCGATTAAGGCAATCATCACATAAAAGAAAAATCCTGACGGAACTGCTGCGCTATACACAGGATAAAAAGGAAGCAGAATAATTGCCGAGAAAAGGATCTGTAAAGTCAGAAGAATAAATTTATCGAAGCCGAAATTTTTACGCTGACTGACCAGATACAGAGCGTATGATGCCGCGATAATTAAACTGTAAAGCAGATCCGTTACATGGTTGATCGATAATAACATACAGCTAAAAGCACTGATCGCTACGGCAGTCCACTGCCAGCGATTTAATTTTTCCTGCAAAATAAAATATGCCAAAACCGTTGTCAGGATCGGGCATACGAGATAGGCCAGGGCTCCCGCTTTTACGCTGATATGATTAACGGCGTAAATAAAAAAGAACCAGTTCGCTGTGAGTAACAATCCGCCCGATAAGGTTAAAAGAACGGCTTGCTGCTTCTGCTTTCGCGTCAGATTCCGGAAGATTTCAATGTTTTGTTTCAATACCTTCGTTCTGAAAATTAGTCCAATGATTAACATAATAACGGCGCAAAAGAAGACTCTGTAAAAAAGTATATCAAGAGAAGCATACGCATGCAAAGCCTTCAAGGCAAGACTAAAAAATCCCCAGATCGCAAAAGAGGAAAGCGCAGAAATGTAATACTTGGACAAATTCATTATGATTGACTCATTGATACTTGGCATAAATAGAAGACCAGCCAAATCAAATTAGTTCCTGACTGCCGGCTCTTCATGTTGAGCTTATCAATAAATATGCGGAAAATTACATTAATGCCGGTAAAGCTTGTTTCCTAATTTCCCCATCTTTTCTGAAAGATTCTTATGGATAAGTAATGGCAATAAATGTTAACTTGCTAATATTTAATAATTTACATTTGTGTCGGTGCGTTAAGATTACTTAGCACGACAATTTTATTATCATTAGCAGTACTATCTTACTTTACCCAACATGCAAATTCTTTCAGGTGCATCCCGATTCAGATATATTTCATTTATTATCCTCCTTTCCTTTGTAGTTCTTCAGTCTTGTAAGAAAGATGCGGAAAAGATGACCAGAGAGGAACTTGCTCAGGAGTTGAGCAAAGAAAAGCATTACAGTAAGCTTCTGGAATATGCGGCCAGTGCCGGAATAAAGACCGATAAGTTTGCAAACCCGGAATCTGCCAGGGTTTTTGCATTGCTGGAAGAAGCCGGTTTTGGTCATCAGCCTTCAATCAGGTATGTGAACAAAAAGATGCCTGCCGATACCGCAGTTTTAAGAACTGCCGCTGAAAATCTGGTGAAGGGCGACGACGTTTCCAAGGTTATGGAATCACTGGAACCTGAATTCCCGGTTTATAAAAATCTCAAAAAACATTACACCCGCTTAATTACGGAAAACAAAAAAGACAGCGCCGCAGTGGTTGCTGAATCTTTGAATGCTTATCGCTGGATACACCGACAATCCAACGGAGCACCGCGTATTGTAATGGTCAACATTCGCGGGGCTTATCTGACAGGTATGGACGCGACGGGGAAAGACATGATCACCATGAGAACGGTCGCCGGAAAAAGAGATACACCAACGCCTACGATTGATACTTACGCTACAAGCATTGTAACAAACCCATACTGGAACGTTCCGAAAAGTATCGCCATTAAAGAAATCTTTCCGAAAGCAGCTCGCGACGAATCATATTTGTCAAGAAACAAAATTGAAATTATTAAAGGAAAAGGAGAGGTTGTTGATCCGGCCGATATAGACTGGGAATCGATGACTGCTGAGAAATTTCCTTACCGCTTCCGTCAGGAAACAGGCGGAGATAATTCTCTGGGGTTGTTGAAAGTTGAAATTAAGAATCCGCTCGCGATTTATCTGCACGATACTAACGCAAGATATTTATTTGCCAGCGATCAGCGTTGGAGGAGTCATGGATGTGTAAGAGTGCAGCGTCCGACCGACCTTGCCAATTTCATGGCAGGAGAAAAGTTGCTTGAAAACGATTCTCTGGCCGAGCCGGACACTGTTTCAGTTCCTCCAAAATGGCATAAACTGAAAAAAAGAATTCCCGTGTTTCTTTTATACCTTGGCGCCGATTGTAATGAAAAGGGTGATCTGCTTTACTTTGCCGATGTGTATAAAAGAGATGCACCGAGTGCCTGACCTTTATCTTTCATAAGATTAAGTCCGGCTAAAAGTGGCGATTTTTTGAAATAAGTCTGGTTCTGAGAATAAATAAAAAGTCCTGCTCCGTTGTACATAAGCTGAATCAACTTTTTATGATCAGCGATTGAAACAGCAGGGCAGCCTTGACTTCTTCCAAGACGACCTGTATTTTTAATGAAATCTTCGCTTACGTAGTCAGCACCGTGCATAACGATGGCACGCTCAAAAGCACGGTCGTTTATGCCTTTTTCGATGCCTTCCAGCCGAAGAGAAAGGCCGTGTTTGCCCTGATAAGTACCAAGTGTTTTATAAAATCCTAAACTCGACTGAAATGATGAATTATCGTTTGAAAAACTTTTCGCATACTCCTGGCCGGAGTTTCTTCCATGAGCCACAAAAGTATTCAGTAACAATTTTTTCTCTAGAAAGTCAATCACATATAACCGCTTCTTGCAAGAAGACTGGCTGAAATCAGCAATTGCCATAATGTGTTTTCCAAGATTCATTTTTTGGTAACCATACCAGGCATATTGGAAAGCAGCCTCTGATAACCCCTTGTTTTTCAAGTCAAGAGAATCATAAACTGCAACCCATTCCGGTGTGGATACAGAATCTTGCTGAACAATGAGAGTGTCGTTAGAAGAACGATCGGAAATAAAAAGTGGATTGATTTTTTGAAAGCCAAAGGAAACGCTAAGCGCAACAACCATTAATACAACTACAACCTGTGCTTTTGTCATCTCGAATACTTAAGGTTTTTAAATAAGATTCAGTAAAGAGGACCGGGTGGAAATGATATTTTAGAAAACGCAAGAAGAGAAAAAAACTTGTTTTCCGGCTGCTCTTATCTTTTGTATCTGCGAGTTTAACTAACACTACTTAGGCTAAAAATGGTTCCTTACAAAAAATCAAGGGACTGAAAATCCGCCTATTATGGAGTTTTTTGCGGCTTTTTTATAAGAATTTTAAGGGAAATGTGCTCCTAATGAAATTTTAATAAAAATAATTTAAGCTTTTTACGCATGTTTGTAATCTAATCTGCACACGTAGTCGTAAATATCCGTTAACTGCTCTCCGAAAGTTATAGTTAATAAGTACTAAATTTAACCTTGCCATCTACTAAATTCAGATAGATCTCCCCGGTCTGTCTGTGAGTGAATCTATGAATAAGTGCAAAATTTTAATTGTCGACAACAGTACAATTGTGAGGATTGGGCTGGGTCAGGTAATCAGGGAAAACTTCAATTGTGAGATATTATCTGAGGAGAGTTCGTCACAAGGAGTAATTGACATTTTTAAGCAGAAAATCAAATTTGACATTGTTGTTATCGGCACTATTTCTGAGGAAGTAGAGGATTTGATCAATGAGATCAAACAAAATAACAGTAATACCAGAGTCTTGATTTTTGCCAAAACTATGCATTATCCGCATGCAATGAGTTATTTGATCGCTGGTGCCAACGGATTTCTGACGCAGTCGGCTCCGGGAGAGGAAATAGCTCTGGCAGTAGGGAAAGTTTTGAACCAGGAGCGCTATTTGTGTCTGGAACTGCTGGAAGCAATGGCGCAGGAAACTTTTCTTAATAATGTACACCGGAGAAAAAACTCTCCACATAAGAACAAAGAGACAACGCACCACTCTCTGAACGACAAACTTTCAAAAAGACAGAAAGAAATTGTTGAATATCTGATCAAAGGAGAATCACTATCAGCCATTGCCAATCATCTGGATATCAAGGTTTCAACGGTCGGAACTCACAAGTCTATCGTATTTGAAAAACTTGGAGTGAAAAACGTTCTCGAACTTATTGAAATGTACTACGGCGAACTGATTGTTTAGCTTTTTCAAACTAGCTTTTCATTTTACTGTTTTAGATCCAGCTTGCGTCATTCTGGCATGATATTACTATACGTTATAGTTGAATTATAATCGAACTATAACCTGTATTAAATGGAAAATGAAATTACGCCGACCAGAAAAAAGTGGTATAAATGGAGATTTATTGGTTTGGCTATTGTTGCCCTCGCTATTTTCATCAAGTTTTTTGTGATGAAAGATGAGGAAGACGAAACGCTGGCTCCAATCGTTCTGATCGACCTTAGTAAAGTTGCTTTCAGAAGTGAAAAAGAAGTAGAAGCTGTGCTTGGAAAAGGTAAGCTGGACAGCTATTGGCGCGATGCGAAAGCCGGCTGTGATAAATGTCCGAAAATGATTTACAGAGAAGGAAAGATTGAAATTATCTATATAAACGAAATTGCCGACCGTATCACGATCACTAATCTCTCGGAATTTTCGTTTAAAAATAATGTGGTTCTGGATATGCTGAATTTGAAACGGGATATTGAACCAACGTTCGAGAATGATGATGTGATGCGCTGGGACAACTATGAAAAGTATACAGAAATTGCTGCCTTCGCAAAAAAAGATAAAATCGATTACTTGCTGATTAAGAGCAAATCCAAATAAATTAACGATCCGGTACTTGAAAGAAGTACCGGATTTTTGCTTTTGCGTTATTTTTGTGTCAAACTTTTGTCATACTAACGAAACCTGGGATAATTGCTATTACTTTTGTAATTCAATCCGATCGTTTTCGTTATGCTTTCTTTAAAATATTACAGACATGTGGCATATTGCCTGATTATAGGCTCTTTTTCGCTGTCTTCCTGCAACCGCCATTTCTCAGTTTCCGGGAATCAGTATAAGCAATATGCAGTTACCCAGGAAAGCGGCGTCGATTCTTCTCTTGTCAAATATTACCTGCCCTACAAAAAACAGATGGATTCTGAAATGAGCCGTGTGATAGGAAAATCGGAAAGAGAACTTACCAAGCCGTCCGAACCGGAAACGCTGATGGGCGATTTTTTTTCTGATGCCATTTTAACGGAAGGATTAAAAAAAGACCCATCAATTCAGTTAACACTTGCAACAAAAGGAGGTTTAAGAACAACCTTTCCCAAAGGTAATATCACCGTTTCTCACGCTTTTGAATTGATGCCATTTGAAAACGAGCTGGTTGTATTAAAGCTTTCAGGAGCTAATATTCAAAGGGTGATCGATTTTATAGTGAAATCGGATGGTCAGCCTGTTGCCGGAATCCGGATGAAAATTAAGGACAAAAAAGCATACGATGTGGTTATCGGCGGAAAACCTTTCGACGTTAATCAGACATATAATCTGCTGACCTACGACTACCTGGCGAATGGTGCCGAAGATCTGAGCTGTTTGGCCAACCCGCTTGAAAGTAAAATTATAAACAAAAAAGTGCGTGATGCTGTCATTGATTACATCAGTGATTTGACGAGTGCAGGAAAAACTATAAATACGACATTAGATGGAAGAATTACTGTTGTCAACGACTAGTCGCCGGGATTTTCTGAAAAGCGGCAGCGCGGCGGCTGCTTTCTTCGCATTGAGTGCTTCTCCGTTTGCGGCCTTCGCGAAAGATGAAACGGTACAGCTGACCATTTTGCATACCAATGACGTGCACAGCCGCATCGAACCTTTTCCTATGGACGGATCCAGAAATCAGGGTTTGGGCGGTGTTGCCAGACGTGCGGCATTGATTAAACAAATCAGAGCTGAACAAAAAAATGTGCTGTTGCTGGATGCCGGTGATGTTTTTCAGGGAACACCATATTTCAATATGTTTGGCGGAGAACTGGAAATGAAACTTATGAGTGATATGGGTTATGATGCCGGAACGATGGGGAATCATGATTTTGACAACGGCATTGCCGGATTTGTCAAACAGCTTCCACATGCCAACTTTCCGTTTCTTGTGAGTAATTATGATTTTAATAATACCGACTTGAAAGGAAAGACCCAATCGTATAAAGTTTTCAGGAAAGAAGGCCTGAAAATCGGAGTTTTTGGTTTAGGTATAGAACTGGCGGGTTTAGTCGATAAGAAAAATTATGGCGATATCGTTTATCAGGACCCTATTGCCAAAGCGAACGAAACAGCCGCAATCCTGAAAAACGACCTGCATTGTGATCTTGTGATTTGTCTTTCCCATTTAGGATATAAGTACAAAGAAGACAAAGTGTCGGATCAGATTCTGGCCAGATCAACGCGTAATATTGATCTAATAATTGGCGGTCACACGCATACTTTTATGAAAGTGCCGGAAGATATTAAAAACCTTGATGGGAAGATCACGACGGTTAATCAGGTAGGTTTTGCAGGGATTAACTTGGGACGCCTGGACTATTTTTTCCAGAAAGGAACGGGTAAGAAAATCATGACAGCGGCTGTTTGTCCTGTACATGAATATTCTCTTGTTTAGATACTGAACGCAAATATTTTACAGTAAAAAAGACTTGCAGCGATTCGTGCAAGTCTTTTTTTGTTTATCACGTTATTCAACCCGGCTGATCTGCATAACCGGAGTTACAGAGGTAAAATTCGGAACGTCTGCGATGAGCGTCGGGCCTTGCGCATCCATGCCCGTCTGCAAGGAAACAAGATCGCTGAAAAATATCCCGCAGATCAGTTCATAAGGCGGTTCTGAGCCAGGTGCTGCACCTGCAATCCCAACCTCGACATCAACTTTCACCAGTCCGTAAGGCCCAAGTAATTCTTTTATAAAAGGTGTATGGGAATCGATGTAATAGCCAATATTAAAATCATCTTCGGCGACGCGCGGATAAATAACAGTTATTTTGAACATAGGGGCTGTCAGTTAAATTGTTATATAATTTGAAGATAAGTTAACCTAAACTTTTTATACCTGTTTCGGAAAGTTGATATTTAATGAATAACACCGCTTTCTGCACCAGCTTCTACTTCAACTTGCTGTGTTATTGTCCGTTTTCCGGCTAAAAATACACAGAGTGCAAGCATAGAGGAGCCCGCCATCGCCGAGACCATAGGTAACGTGGACGGCTCTTCAAACAAGCTGATTACAACAGAAATCAACGCACCCATACCCATCTGAATTGCTCCCATCAACGCCGACGCGCTTCCGGCATTCTTTGAAAAAGGTGCAAGTGAAAGTGCCGCTGCGTTCGGATTTATCAGCCCGATGCAGCAAAGGAAAAGAAATAACAGAATGATGGTTGGCGTTAAGGTTAGCAAACCGTTAAAAGACGAGAGAGCCATAGTGAAGCTTATGAATAATTGAAAGATCAGCGCGGTATGGATAATCTGTTCGCTTCTATATTTTCTTAACAACAAGGTATTAAACTGACTTGCTCCGATAAATCCAACTGATAACAATGCGAAGATCCAGCCGTAGACTTTTTCGTCGGTGTGAAAAACTTCCATGAAAACCAGCGGCGATCCGGAAACATAGGCAAAAAGTCCGGAAAAGGCAATCGCACCAGTTAGTGAATAGGTATAAAACTGCGGTTTCCGGATCACCGATAAAAAATTAAGAATGATCGGTTTCGGTTTAAGAGATAGTGACGTGTCAGGCTTGAAGCTGTCAGGGAGCCATAAAACCGTTGCAGCGAGAATCGCCACACCCATTCCCGTTAAGATCAAAAATACAGTCTGCCATCCAAAAGCTGCTGTTACGTAACCTCCAACCGTTGGCGCGATCATAGGAGAAGCACCAACGACGAGCATAAGCAGTGAAAATACTTTGGCGCTGTCCTTTACAGGAAATAAATCGCGTACCATTGCGACGGATGCAACCGCGGCAGCACAACTTCCAATGGCTTGTACAAAACGCATGACGATCAGCATATCAATACTCGTTGAAACAGCACAACCAAGAGAAGCCAGGATATAAACTGTCAGTCCGATGAAGAGTGGTTTTTTTCTTCCAAAACGGTCTAATAACGGTCCGTATAAAAGTTGTCCTGCGGAAATTCCAATGAAAAAACCTGATAAAGACAGGGATACTTTGGAAGCGGTCGTATGCAGATCCTTCGCAATAGCCGGAAATCCCGGAAGGTACATATCAATTGAAAAAGGGCCAAGTGCCGTAAGACTGCCCAGTATTAAAATTAGAAAGAAGTAAGTCCTATTGTTCATTCGTAAAGCCTAAGCGGTTCTGGTAAATGGTGAAAATCGTTAAATTTTATAGGTATTGTAAAATTTATGTTACTTCAAGAATAATTAATCGTACTGATATTGTAGAATTAATTGTAAGTATTTGTTTATGAGCTATAAATAAGTTGTAGAAGTAAAACTATCCGCTAACTTTGGCTTGGTAAATAATGCCCCTCAGCTATGAAAAACGATATTAAAACGGTTTCCCTTAAAACTTTTGCGTGGACGATTGTATTGATTCTAATACTGGCATCTTTCGTTTTTATAACGCTGATTACAAACTCAAAATCAAATATTGTAAAGAATAATATTCAGATACTTCAAACCGGTAATGACAATTACAGAAGGATCGATACGTGTATTTCTGTTTTGTATGTTGCAGAAAATAACAGTCGGTTGTTTGCAGTGACTGCGGATTCTGCATACCTTGATAAGTACACAAGGCAGATGGAAACAGTTTCATCAATCCTCACAGAATTTCAGGAAGAGAAGAAGAAACAGACATTTTTTTCCAATTTATACCTCCCGCAGCTACTCCTGAACAAGCAAATCAAAAATGAAGAGTTTATTCACTTGAGGAAAATGGTTGACAGTTTGATTGTATTCAGAATGCCTGAGAAAACAGCCGAAACTTCCATTCCAGAATTTAAACCCTATTCTTTTAAAAAAATAAGGAAGATCGCCAAGACAGATTCAATTCTTATTGAGCCAAAAAAGAAAAATAAAAAGTTTTGGAGAAGATTGGTTGAGGCCGTTTCGAACAAAAATCCGGACAGCAGCGATGTACAAAAAAGGGCTGTTAAAACGATCACCACCATTGAAGATTCACTGGCCTGGCTGCAGCGGAAGAAAGATTATGCAGCGATAAATGATTTGCGGCAACTTGATCTGGCACGAAGCCGCCTCAATAAGGCGGAGCTGGAACTGCTGGCAGTTAATAACCACATTTTTTCAAACCTCCAATCTGCACTAAAAGCATTAAGAAATGAGGAAGTTGACAATGTTGAAACGTTGCGGATGTCAGTTTTATTACAGACATCTGACAAGCTTTCAGAGCTGCATCAGTTATCATGGGGCAATATCGCAGTTGTGTTAATTTTAACCATTATTATTATCTGGAACATACTAAGGCTCTATCGAAGCGAGATTACCATCATCAATTATAGCAATCAGGCGGTGGATTCGGCGAAGAAAAAAGGTGAATTTTTATCTCATATTTCGCACGAGATCAGAACGCCATTGAATTCAATTATCGGTTTTTCACGACAGATAGAGGAGGATAAACTGAATGAAGATCTGCGTATGAAAATTAGAGCAATTAAAAATTCTTCGGATGTATTGCTGATGCTGGTGAACGAAATACTTGATTTTTCCAAGTTTGAAAGTGGTAAAATAAAACTGATCAATCACCATTTCAGGCCGCTCGTAATGCTTGATAATGTCATTGATATGCTTTCCATACTTGCAGTCAACAAAGAAGTTTCGCTTAGCAGACAGCTTGAACTTGCACCGGGATTAACCTTGAATGGGGATGATTTTCGTTTAAAACAAGTTGTGCTCAATCTTTTGACGAACGCTATAAAATTTACACCGGCTGGTGGAAAAATAAGTATTCACGCGGAGTATCTGAAAACAGACAAAAATTCGACCGGGATCTTTAAAATTGTTGTAAAGGATTCAGGGATCGGTATCGCCCAGGACGATCTTAAAAAAATCTTTGAAGATTTTACCCAAATCGAAACGCCTTCGGATGTGCCGCGTCAGACAGGAACTGGCCTTGGACTTCCGATTACCAAAAGGATTATTGACTTGTTTGATGGCAAAATTGACGTGAAAAGTGAGGTTGGAAAAGGGTCCGTATTCAGTGTGGAAATACCTTTGACAAGCGTGGAAAGTGAAAAGATCGTAATCGACGAACCGGGAGAGGTTTTTGGTATCGGCAGTATTTTGAAAGATAAACGGATACTTATGGTTGACGATATCAAAATTAATTTATTGCTTTTAAGCCGGATTATGGATAAAAACGGCGTTCGTTATGACCTTGCATCGGACGGAGAAGAAGCCTTTAAATTATTTCAATCTACATCGTATGACTTGATTATTACCGATGTCCAAATGCCAAAAATGGATGGGTTAGAGCTGACCAAACGTGTTAGAAATGAAGTGGATCGAATCAAGGCAGATGTTCCGGTGATTGGGTATACAGGTAGCGCGTCGCTCGAAGAACGATCAAAATATCTTGACTATGGCATGAACGATTTGTTGGACAAGCCATTCACTGAAAATGATTTGGTTGAAGTTTTGGGACGGGTAATTTTATAATTATTTTCACTGCAAGCAACTATTCTTCCGAAAATCCCATCTCGGATGCAGCCATGAAAATCTTGAACATATATGCAGTACCGTTCCATTCTGACGTTTTTTGTTATCCTTTTAGTCGCTGCAAACACCTTTGCGCAAACCGGGAATTTGTCGACCGGGTTGAAAGGAATTATTAAAACTCAAAAAGGAGAACCGTTGCCCTTTGCTGCAATCGTGGTCAAGGGAAGTGAGATTAGTACTATATCAAACGAAGAAGGAAAATATCAGCTGGATTTAAAACCGGGTTATTATGAAGTGATTTTTCAGTATCTGGGATTTAAAACGGGGTTAAAGTCAATTACCATTGAAAATAAAATGGAGACTTTTGACCTGACGATGGAGGAGCAGGCATATAATCTCGGTGAAGTCCGGATTGGAAATAAGGGCGAAGATCCTGCTTACACGATCATGCGACGGGCCATTGCCAAGAGCCGGTACCATTTTTTGCAGGTTGAAAGTTATACAGCCAAAGCTTATTCGAAGTCTTCGTTCGTTATTACCGATCTTCCTTTGGAGTTTTTGTATAAGAAGGAGTTGAAAGAAATTGAAAAAGAATCCAATTTTAAAAAGGGTGTTCCGATTTTAAATGAAAGTGTTTCAGAAGTAACTTTTCGCCAGCCAAATTCTTACACACAGCGTGTGATTGCGGCACGCAATAGCCAGGACAAGAATTTTGCAAGTGCCAATCAATATTTCCTGACCAGTTTTTACCAACCGGAAGTTGTCAAAGCAGTTTCTCCATTATCGCCGCGCGCGTTCACTTATTATAAGTTTGAATATCAGGGCAGTTTCATTGAAAACGGAGTTGAGATCAATAAGATTAAAGTAACGCCGAGATCTTACGGTGAAGGTGTTTATAAGGGAACAATCTATATCACTGAAAATCTATGGAGTATTTACAGCCTGGATCTTCAGACGGTAAACACAGGGTTTAATATTGAAATTAAACAGGTTTACAGTCCGGTTCAAGGTGTTTGGATGCCTGTCAACCAGCAATTCCATGTCAACGGCGGTATTTATGGAATTAAAGGAAAAGGTGATCTGGTAATCTCACAAACCTTTTCAAAGCTGAAAATCAATCCTGCTTTCCAGGCTGATATAACAGTTGTTGATGGAAAAAAGGAAAAGGAAGAAGCTAAAAAAATAGGTCTGTCAAATCGCGAGATAAAAAGTCAGAAGCTGGACGAAGTGGTAAGCAGGCAGAAAGAGTTTTCGGCGAAGAACCTCAAAAAACTCATGAAAGAATATGAGAAACAGGATCTCAAAAAGAAAGAAGAAAAGGGAGAGGACATTGATTTGAACTTTACCAGAAATGATTCAACTTCGGTAGATTCGCTGGCTAATGTCCGCAGTATGGCGTTCTGGGATTCTATTCGTACAGTTCCGCTTACCGTTTCCGAAGTCAAAAGCTATACACGTCTGGATAGTTTGGTGATCATTAACCGGGGAACCCAGGGGCAAAGGGACAGTTTAAAAATATCCAGAGCCGATACCACCAAAAAGAAAAACGGAGGCTCGAATTTTTTTGGAGATTTGCTTACCGGCCATACATTCCGGCTGGGAAAGAAAAGTCCCTGGCGGCTGGAATATGTAAGTCCGCTTTATGGCTTGCAGGTGAATACCGTTGAAGGGTGGGTTTTGAACGGCGGAGGCTTTAAAATAAAATATAATAAAGGGTCGCAGAAGAAGAATACGGACGAGCTGAATATTTCAAATAACGGTATTAAAAGAACAACCTATCGGGATCAGGGCACCTGGACTTTCAGCGGGCTCACGCGTTATTCATTTGCCAGAAAGAAATTGTTTGCAACCGGTGGGGTTGATTATAACTGGAAACGAAATGTTATCAACCTTTCGGGCGGAAAAACGGTATCGCAGTTTAATCCCGAAAATCCAATGCATCCAATCCTGAACAGTTTGACGACCTTATTTTTGGAACGGAATTTTATTAAAATGTACGAAAAGAATTTTGTGCGCCTCGATTTTAAGACAAATCGTGAAAATGAACATTTTGAATTAAAAGCTAACGTAGAATACGCTGATCGACGCGCACTTCAAAACAGAAATAATACCAATCCATACCGCTGGATTGACTGGAAAAAGAGAGTTTTTACTTCTAATATTCCTTTCAATGAAGAACTTTCGGACGAATCGGGAACGTCGTCTTTTGAAATTCAGCCTCATCAGGCCTTGATCGTAGGATTGTCGGCATACTATAAACCGTGGCAGAAATACAGAATTAAAAAAGGCAAGACAAGCTTTTATGATGATGATTCGCCAAAAATTTCTGCCAGCTACAGGAAGGGAGTTAACAACGCATTTGGCAGTGACGTCGATTTTGACTTCGTTCAGGTGGGGATATCTCACGGATTTGACACCGGAGTTCGAAGCAAATTAAGCTATAAAATCGCGGCAGGTGCCTTCTTGAATGATAAAGCTGTTCAGTTTCCAGACTACCAGCATTTTGCCGGAAACCAGTTCTTCTTCCAGTATGGCGACCCTGTAGGCACATTCCGGATGCTGGATTATTATCGGTACAGCACAGCCAAAAGATTTATTGAAGCGCATGCTTTAGCCGAGCTCCGTAAATTTTTATTAACGCAAATTACCTGGTTCCGGATTATGGGAATAAAGGAAAATTTCTTCGCACATTACCTGGCAACACCGGACTCAAATAATTACGGTGAGATAGGTTACGCTCTTGACGTTGGAATTCGTTTTCCGTTCCGCGTGGAGGTAGCTAACAGTTTTGAAGGATTTAAGTATAAAAATACCGTTTTCCGTATTGGAACAACTATGAATTTTTCTTTTGGGAAGAAGTAGCGGCAATGCCTGATTCAAAACTTTCGGGAATCGATTCCGAAAAGTCATGACTATTTAAGATTCCATTCTTAGATAGTCATGCTTGGTCATTTTCAGACTTACATTTTCTGAATGAACATTGTTTTCAAAACCATAACCGTTCTGTCAACTTTGCCTTCAATTTCCTCGGCGTCGTCAGTGAGACGAATATTTTTTACAACAGTTCCTCTTTTCAAAGTTGTTGACGAACCTCGTACTTTTAAATCCTTGATCAGTTTTACCGAATCACCTTCTGAAAGAAGCGTTCCGTTACCATCTTTAACTTCCATGAATTAATCTTTACTTATAAACTAATTTTCAATCTGTCGCAAAGGTAGAGAAAAGGGTTAATATTGATTGAGTTAACGATTCAGGGTTAGGGAAAGCTGACTAAAATCATATTTTGTCAAAAACAAAAAGCTGCTCTCAACACGAGAACAGCTTTTCAGGAAACTTGTGACTACCTCAGATTATGCGTCCAGGGCTTCACGAAGTGCCTTTGCAGCAGCAGCTGGATCAGCAGCACCATATATAGCAGCACCTGCTACGGCTACTTTTACACCTGATGCTTTTACAGCGGCGATATTGCTTAATTTCACACCACCGGCAATCGAAACCGGAACACCCGCACGTGATGCTTCATCGATCAAAACCTGAATAGAGTAGCCAGGTTGAGCTTGTTCATCAAGTCCGGCATGTAATTCAACGAATTCTGCTCCCAATGCAATAACTTCCTGAGCACGTTTTACGCGGTCCAAAACTCCGATTGTATCAACAACGATTCCTTTTCCATGTTTTTTAGCGGCTTTCACAGCTCCAATAATGGTAGAGTCATCTGTTACGCCAAGAATCGTTACCAGGTCAGCACCTGCACCAAAGGCCATGTCTGCTTCCAGTTCACCTGTATCAGCTGTTTTGAAATCTGCAAAAACCAGTTTGTCCGGAAACGCTTTTTTCATCGCAGTGATCACTGCGAGGCCTTCACTTTTGATAAGGGGTGTTCCTAATTCAATAATATCAACATAAGGAGCAACTTTTGTAGCCAATGCAATTGCGTCTGCTGTTGTCAATAAGTCTATTGCGACTTGTAATTTAGCCATGATTATGATTGTTTATTATATTAAGTTGTTGGTATTCAATTTATTCTATTCTAGATTTGCATGTCTCTTCCAGAGTTCCTCAGCGGGCGTTCCGTCCAGTTTCCATAAAGTTTGGATGACCGCATCCATCAGGAGTAAGGTGGATTGTTCAAATAAACTTCCTGCATATTGTTGGGAAATTGTGGCGCCGTGATCTTGTTTCTGAGCCGCGGGAATGATAGCGACATGATTGGATAATGCTGCCAGCGGGGATTCTTTCGTTGTCGAAATCGAGACTACTTTTGCTTCTGCCGAAACGGATTTTTCAGCGGCTTTGACAATACTGCTAGTTGTTCCTGAGCCAGATCCGGCAATTAGTAAATCTCCCTTTCCGATTGCCGGCGTTGTCGTTTCGCCAACAACAAATACGTTAAAACCCAAGTGCATAAGGCGCATCGCCGCCGCTTTCAAAGCTAATCCTGTTCTTCCGGCACCGACTATGAAAATGCGGTCAGCGTTTTGGATATAAGGCACTATTGCCGCGATCTGGTTGAATTCAATCTGACTTGCCAGTTTTTGATTTTCTGCCAGTATCATTTCCATATGCTGCTGTATATCTGTTGCGATATCAGTTTCTATCGTTAAGCTCATTCGTTTTTTTATTATTTAATCATTCTCGATTTGAAGCTTTCAGGAAGCGACTTATCCGTTTTTTTACAAACTTTCTTTTAAAAAAAATGCTGTAAATCTTGGTTACAAAGGTATCTCATATGCTTAGGTCTGACGTTACACTATCAGCGCGATATGTTGGACTATTTGCTAACGATTTGAAAATCGATTGCATTATTTGCTAATTTTGGTGTCTAATTCGGAATGTGTTACTTAATGATGTTGTATCGGTAACAAAATATTAAAGGATAGTATGGAAGAAAGTAAGCTGAGTTTGGAGTTAAACAAGACCCTGATCTATATAAGAAATCTGGATAATTGCCCTCCCAGTTACCTGAACGATCCGAGCAGAAAAGAGTTTTTCGAAATTGTATGGCTGAAAAATGAAAATGCCCTACATACAGTAAAAGGAGATGAATTATTGAAAGGCGACTGGATATATCTGATACCTCCATACCGTGTTCATCAGCTTAATAAAGCAGGAAAAAAGGGTGTTTTGTTATCCTTCAAAAGAGATATCCTTGATGATGACGTAAAAGAATTCTTACTCGACGTTTTCAAGATTTTTAATATCCAGGGCGAATTCTCCTGTTTACAGATCAGTGATGAAACGGCTGAGCAATTGGGGAAAGTTTATCAATTACTGGAAGAAGAATATCAGCGGGAAAATAATAGTCTGGTGATAATCAAGGCACTTTTGAAAGTATTTTTGCTGCAATTGGTCCGGATAAAAGAACACAATTTTACGGTTCAGGATATTAACCAAAAACGGGTTTATGAGTTTATGGTTTTGCTTGAAATGAATTATCAGCTGGTCAGAAATACTGATTTTTATGCCGGAAAATTGGGGATAAGTTCGAAGCGGCTAAACCAGATCTTAAAGGAAAAGCTGGACAAAACGGGAATGCAGTTAATTCATGACCGGATTGTTCTGGAAGCGAAACGCCAGATTATTCACAGTGAAAGCACAATCAAGGAAATCGCTTATGATCTCGGGTTTACGGACCGGCCTTATTTCAGCCGTTTTTTTAAACAACACACTGGTTTGTCTCCCGAACAGTTTCAGAATGAAGCCAAGGCACACATTGTGACAAAATTCAATACATTATTCTGAGAGGCTATACTTCGCCTCTCAGAATAATTTTATCAGGTGTCGGATATTTCAGCAGTTTTGTAAAATCAACTTTCCAGAAATCGAGATCAAGAAGATGATTTTTGTCGTCTTTGGTCAGGGTAATAACGACCGGTGTTTCGTCTGAATCTACGTATTCAACCTGGATCAAATCGCCGGCATAAGCAGAAACATCGCCACCCAGACTTATACTACCCATTTTGCCGTCTTCATATTCATCGACATACTCGTCGACGGGATAATCATTTGGATCAAGACTTAATTGTTTCAGGAGAAACTCAATCAAATCTTTTTCGTTCTGACGGATTATTCTTTTTTCTCTCATTTTTTAATCTCAGTATCAAGCAAGCTTCTTTTCCCGGTTTCTCCATTGTTCTGCCTTTTTACCAACAAACCAAAAAGAGACCGCAAGTATAGCGAAGAAAATTCCTTTGTTTGTTCTGTCCCAGAAATATTCGAAGTAACGCGTATAAATATTTAATAGAAAAAATACGAGACACATGTCTCTCAAGACATCATTTTTAGTTTGAAATGCATAAGCTGTAAGAGCTCCTAAAACAATTGTATAGCCCACGGCCCAATACCATAACGTCCCCTGACGAATAGCAGTCCAGCGATCCAGATCATCGTAATTTCCGAAAATGGAAAGTGTCCAGGCAGCAAGAAGAAAGAGAAATAATCCGATGGAATAAGTCACAGGAGTAAAGGACTTCAATAGATTTATTTTGCCAACAACCCATGAAAGCGACCAGATAAAAAGTCCGAAAACGGTCATGTTCAAAGGGTAATTCATGCCTGCAAAACGATAGGAGCCGCCTGTCCAGAAGTAAGTCTGGGCACCCCACCAGCCGGCAATGGACAATAACATAACTGTCCACAAAAGCTGGGAATTCAGGTAAGCGGCAGTAGCGAAATAAACAACAGCGGCGATTAGAAGCGGTCGTGCATAGTTTCCTTCAAAATAGGCAAAACTTCTCGTCCAATAAGCGATGGCGATGGCAACGCTTAAAATGATCGTTATGGTATAAGTTTCATTACTTGCTTTGGCTGTGGGGTATTTTAATTTTCTTCTTTTTGCCAAAATCACAAAAAGAACGGCCACTAATGAAAAACCGATCCCAACGACGGTTTCGGAAAAACCCCATTTATTACGTAATAATTCGATCCATTTTTCATCGATTACCAAAGCACCAAACGCCAATAGTCCGCAGGAAACTGCTGAAATAAAGGCATACCAGGTTATCGTATCAACGTTCGAATTACGGAGCTGATAGCTGCTACGCAGTTCGTGGGCGAGTTCAGGCGTTACCTTTCCGGATTCCTGCCAGAATTGAATTGCATTATTAAGAACAGCAGCGTCTTTTTTATCAAGTTCCATTGTGTTGATGATGCGTTTTCTTAAAGTGTGTCATGACTATATTTTTCCAAATATACCTTATTTAATATTCCATCAATATCATGCCGGTGGTTACGATGCGGTATGGGTAAAAAAGAAGCCAACACGGGAAATCCCAGGTTGGCTTCTTTTTATTTAAAAGCTAAAACAGGTTACAATTATTTCAAACCTGATAAAAATTCAACGACATCACGCATTTCTCTCTTCGACATAACCGAACCCATTGGCGGCATACTTGAAGGAACATTATCACGCTTGGCAATTCTTGCCACCGGAATTTTCAAAGGCTCAGCTTCTGAGGTTTTCAGAACAAGTTCATGATCATTTTCCGCAGTAAGAATTCCAGCCGCAGTTTGTCCGTCTTTCAGAGTAAGAACAACCATACCAAAGCCAGGAGACAACCTGGCGCTAGGTTCAACAAGCGCCTGAAGAATTTGTTCTCTGGTTAACGTGCTTCCAATTTTAGTAAGCGAAGGCCCGACAGCACCACCTTGTCCGCCAATGGAGTGACAACGCGTACATTCTCCCTGCGAGCTGGTCATAAAATATCTTCGTCCAAGCATTGCATTACCGCCATAAAGTGCTTCCTGATAGTCAGCAACAGTATCGCCGTTTTTGCGCATCGGAGCAAGTTTGGCGATCAATACCGTTGATTTTGTAGAATCTACTGCTTCTCCCAAATCCAGAGCCAGGTTGTTTGGTAATTCTTTGGAAGCCATTTTACTGATCAGTCCATCGAAAATACTTTCTGTTTTGGCAACCGGCAATCCGCCCAAAACACGCAGCATTTGCTGTTGTTCTTTCACACTTCCTTTTTCAAAAATCACTTTTGAAATATCAGTAAGTGTTTCTTTTGACATATTGACGCTGCTTACCAAAGCCAAAGCTGACGTGCGAACATCGGCATCAGAATCGTTCATCCCTTTTTTCATCGCCGCTTCCATGTCCGAATATTTCAAATCGTGCAGTGCAGTCAACATCGCTGCTCTTACTTTCGGATCTTTATGATCGTTAAGGATTTTGGCGAGCGTCGCATTGTTATCCGAAATTCCTAATTCGCTGATCATTTGTCCTGTTGCAATCAAAATGCTTGCATCATCATCTTGCAATAATGTGCTGATTTCAGGTTTGATCTTCGTTTTTATGACATCAGGATTTCTGGTAATCACGCCACGGTAGCGGCCATCAACGCGATCCAGAACCGACGGATTTGCCCAGCTTCCCAACGTCGCCAGGGCTTCTGCTCTTAATTCTTTACTAACATCTTTTCTTTTCGCAAACACGATCAGGTTATCCAGTTCCTCATTTCCGCCAACCCGTAAAGACGCATTAATAGCGCGGCGCAGTAACGGTTCAGACGTAAATCTTTTCTCTTTCAACGTAGCTGCCAGGGCCGGCAAAGCAGGTTCAATTGACAAGTCGTCATTGATTGCACGAGCAGCTTCCGTTGCGATATATTCATCTTTGTCATTCAGGAATATGCTAACTTTTTCGCTGCTCAGCCTGCGTAAAACCAAAACCGCCGCTGTACGGAGCGATTTATCAGGGTTGTTCGCCAAAGCTACGATCAGCTCCACTTCACCGATCCGAGAAAGCGCTAAAACAGCAGCATGTCTCAAATAAAGATCTTCATCGTTATTAGCTTTGATCATATCAAGAAGGGCAGTAACAGCCTGTTTTTCCTGAATACGGCCCAATGCCTGCGCGCCAAAGAATTTTACACGCGGGTTTTTATTAGTTAAAAGGGGAATCAAAAGAGGACCAGCTTCAGCAATTTTTGCGTCTCCCAAAACTTTCGCAGCCTGCGCAATGATTTCCGTATCAGCGTCTTTCAATAAAGTCAACAGCGTATTTGCATAGGCTTTGTCTTGTCTTGCCAACTGTCCGACACCCCAGATTCCATGAATACGAGCTAGTTGACTTCCGGTAGCAGTAATAGCTTTGTTCAGTTCAACAGCACCTTTTGCTCCGCGTGCGGCCAGTTCAAACTGCGCCTTAAGTCTGATACGCATATCCTGATTTGAAAGAAGCGTATAAAGCAACGATTCCGATTGCTTTGTGTAATCCAGCTGCATCAGACGTTTTGTTTCAACTCTTAATGCTTTCAGATCATTTTTTGCATCGGTAACATCCAGTTTCCAAACACGGCCATAATTTTTGGTATCCCAACCATTGATCCAGTCTGCAACATAAAGCGCGCCATCCGGACCGAAACGAATACCCGTCGGAAGAATCCCGTTCAGAATATTTTTCTCACCATCCAAAACGAAAGAAGCGCCCTTCGGTTTCAAACCAAAAGACCAGATTGGCGAACGCGCCGGGTTTCCTACGAATTCAACCAGGAAAAACTTGTTTTTCCATTCCGATCCCAGAGCTGTTCCTGGGTTATACTGCATACCGGTCGGACCGTTATGGAAATTTTGGATTGGGGGAATTATATAAGCCGCCTGGCCATCCCAGCGCGGTACATAAAGTTTCTCGTCCATCCAGACTTTATAGCTGTTGTTTTTTGGATCAGTATATTTTCCATACTGCCAGTTTGAACGCCAGCCAGCATCAGAACCTTCCACAACGTGAACCAAACGCTCGCTTTCGCCAGGATGGTCACCGTCGTTATCAGAACTGATCAGGTTTCCGTATTCATCGAAAACAAATTCGTGTGTATTTCTCAATCCGCCGGCAAATATTTCAAAATCAGTTCCGTCAGGGTTTGATCTTGCTATAATTCCTTCGTTCGGACGTTTATGATTGACACCTTCTTTTGTCGTGATATTCGCACCGATATCGCCAATATTCCAGTATATTTTTCCATCAGGTCCCTCAATTGGATTGGACATCCCGTGACCGCCAAAACCGATATGAACTCCATATCCATGACTGATCGATGTTTTTTCATCCAGAACACCATCTCCGTTCGTATCCTTCAATCGCCAGACATCCGGAGCGATGGCAACAAAAACATCATTTGCACGGACAAGCAACCCACCCGCAACATCAGAAACTTCTTCAAAAAAATCACTCAGGATTCGCATGGAAACGTCAGCGATACCATCGTTGTCGGTATCTTCCAGACGCCATACTTCGTCTTTTTCGACCGTCAGATCTTTCCAGTCATGAGAACCATCGCCGTTCAAATCTTTCAACCACGAATTTTCTTTGCTTTTTGACGGATCAAATGTGCTGCGCAGGAATGTACGGCGATCTTCAACTGATTGCAGCGCGATCGACGGCGTCATCCAGTTACGATGTCCGCGAATATCAAACTCGGAGTTTTTTTGTCTGTTTGTGCGGTTCAGATATACTCGTCCTTTGTCATCGATTGCCATAGCAACAGGGTCAGGCGCCAGTGAGTCAGAAGCCCACAAATCTAACTTTAATCCGTCTGCGAGTTTTATAACCGTATTATCACGAATTTCTTTCGCTCGCGCTTTTCCGGTAGCGGCATCTTCGCGAACGACCAAAGCTTTACTGGAAATTTTGGAAGTTGTCGGAGCCATTTTCATACAAGAAACAACTACAACAGCCGTTAGCGCTAGTACTGGGAGTGGTTTTCGTAAAAAGTTTTTGGGGATCATCAGGTTGAATTACTGTTTGGTATAGAATAACGTCTTAGCCTTTCAAGACTAAATGTAACTTGCAAAATAGTTAAGAGAAAGAATTGAACCGTTTTTACTGATGGAAATTGAGAATGTGCAGGAACTGCTTATAATAAGATAAAAATGTATATATCCGGAGTTCAGAACAATTCCAGTTGTCCGTTGTTTCCTTTTGGTTTTTTCACTTTTCCCATCACTGTTCTTCCTTCATATTTCCAGGAATTGTCGCGTTCTTTTTGAACTACGTCATCAAAGCGGTTATTTGGCTGAAAATCTTTTTCCAGCTGTGCGGCAACTTTGGACAAATTTTTTAATGCTTCTGATTTGTCGTGACCGCCCAATCGGGCCTTTTGAACAGCCTTATCAAGAATTTTAATCGACTCGTCATAAATTGTTATCGGCACTGGGAAGGGATGGCCATCTTTTCCACCATGCGCAAAAGAAAATCTTGCAGGATCTGAAAAACGGGAGGGTGTTCCGTGAATAATTTCACTGACCAGCGTAAGCGACTGAATGGTTCTGGGGCCAACGCCTTCAAGCAAAAGCAACGACTCCATAGTGTGAACCGGATTGTCGTGCGCCAGAGCAAGTACCGACCCAAGTCTTTTTAAGTTGACATTCTCTGCACGGACGTCATGGTGTTCAGGCATAATCAATTTTCGGACTTCCCGCATGATTCTGTCAGGATTTTCCAAAGTCAGATCCAGAATTCCAGATCGGGTAGGGGCGGCAGCTTTGTCGGTCAGGTTTAATATTTTTCCCTGATTTTGACCGTAAATAGAAGTATGAGGTTCTTCCATGAACGACTTGATACTGGGTGAGTGCCAATGGTAGCGCCGGGCCATTCTTTCGTTTGTGTTCATTCCCTGCTGGACAACCGCCCAATTTCCTTCCCTGGAAACGATGAAGGAATGAAGATATAGCTGAAATCCATCCTGAATGGCGGTATTATCAACTTTTGCAGAAAGACGACTATTATGCACCAGAAGATTTCCGTCAAGTCCGGTCTTATTCGCAATAGCTAATAACTCGGCCGGGGTTTGCAGAGACTGTTTGCCACGTCCGCCGCAAATATATATACCCAGCTCCGCAGATTTTTTGTTGACGGACCGTTTTAAAGCGCCCATAACGGATGTTGTAATTCCGGATGAATGCCAGTCCATACCCAAGACACATCCAAGCGACTGAAACCAAAAAGGATCGCTCAGTTTTTGCAACAGAACATCGCGTCCATACTCAATGACGATGGATTCAACGATTGCACCTCCCAGCAAGCTCATTCGCAGAGCAAGCCATTCCGGTACTCTTCCATAATGCAAAGGCAAATCCGCATGTCCACTTTTCATACATGAAAGTTAATCAAAATAGCGTGAACGGGAAAGTATGGAGGTATTGTCTTCCGGTACTGAATCCTGTCAAAAATTAGTTTTTTCAATTTTAAGAAAGACAAGAGCAAAACAAGGACGATATTTGTAAAAATATTCAGGGCAATAAAAAGAAAACATGACCAACAACGATATCCTTAAAAAATTACGTGTCGCGCTTCATTTGAGAAATGACGAAATTATTAAAATCCTTGCATTGGTTGACTTTAAAGTAACTGCCAGTGAATTAGGTGCGTTATTTCGGAAAGAAGGACATGAAAATTATAAACCATGCGGAGATCAGTTACTGCGTAATTTCCTGAACGGATTGATCATTCATATGCGCGGCCCTTCGCCTGATGGCAAAATTCGTGACGATGAATAGACCGGTGACCGGTTAAAAGTGTGCGTCTGACAAACAAAAACTTTCTGATGATTCCATTTTTTATATCTTTGAGTTTACCGGACTCCCTTTACCAGAAGCGATCCGGTTAATTTTTCGCACTTTAACACTACAATCACCTAAAAAATAAAAAATGGTAATTCAGGTTCTTATTACCCTTGTTCTTGTACTTCTAAATGGTTTTTTCGTTGCGGCTGAATTTGCTATTGTAAAAATAAGAGCCTCACAACTTGAACAAAAGGCACAGGACGGGAATAAAATGGCCATTTTGTCGAAACAGATTGTTTCAAATCTTGATGGTTATCTGGCTGCCACCCAGTTTGGTATCACACTGGCAAGTTTAGGTTTAGGTTGGATTGGAGAACCAGTTGTTTCTAAAATTTTGATAGGAGGGATGGAGGTTGTCGGGATCACACTTGATCCTGTTCTGGCTCATCAAATTGCATTGCCGGCAGCATTTGCGATTATTACCGTACTTCATATTGTCTTTGGCGAACTTGCGCCAAAATCGATTGCGATTCAGCGGCCGGAAGCTACAACCTTATTTTTGTCATATCCGCTGCACGCATTTTTTCTTGTTTTCCGTCCGATCGTCTGGATTTTAAATGGGATAGCGAATTTTATTTTAGGTGCTATTGGAATCACTCCTACGCACGGAAGCGAAGTTCACAGCAGTGATGAATTGCGTTACCTTGTGCAGCAGCAGAAAGAAAGCGGGATGATCGAGGCCGCAGATTATGACCTGATCAAAAATGCTTTTAATTTCTCGGAGCGTATAGCAAAACAGGTAATGATACCTCGCACAAAAGTGGTTGGTGTTGATATCAATGATTTTACGGAAACCGATCTTGAAAAAATAATCGAGGAAGGTTATTCCAGAATTCCTGTTTATGAGGATTCCATGGATCAGATCATCGGTGTTTTACATTTGAAAGATTTGTTGATGAAGATGAGGAAGGGAAGTGAAATTGTGCTTTCTGAGCTTGTCAGACCTATTTCAATGGTCCCTGAATCAAAACCGATCGGAGCGATCCTGAGGGATTTTCAGGTAAGTCGCCAGCAGATGGCTGTTATTGTTAACGAATATGGGGGTGTGGAAGGGATTGTGACGATGGAAGATATTCTGGAAGAGCTGGTGGGGGAAATTCAGGATGAATATGATAATGAGACGCCGATTGTTAAAAACGAAAATGGGAATTATCTGGTTTTAGGCTCTGCTTCGATAAGTGATATTAATGAACATTTACCAACAGATATTTTTAGAGAAGGTGATTATGAGACCCTTGCTGGATTTCTTATCTCTAAATTCAACCGAATTCCATCGATTGGCGAAAAGATCCGCACGAAGGACTATGAGTTTATGGTGATGAAAAAACAGCGGAGCATGATCACGCTGGTTCAGATAACTGCATTGGAAGAATAATACTGTCTATTTCAAAGTAACTTCTACCTTCAACACTTGTTGATTTCTCCGAATTTCCAGATTCAATTTGCCAGTCCAGTTATACTGCTGGCGAATTGCTTCTAATCTTACCACATTACCTGCTTCTTCATCATTTGCAGTCCGGATCACATCACCGGCTTGCAGTTTACTTTTCGACAAAATACTCGAAGCTGGAATTTCGACGAGAATAACTCCTTTTTCGTCCGGCAACCCAAAGGCAGAACGATCGCCCAGTCCATTTACATTGCGAATTTTTGCTCCCAGCCAGACGGTTTCCTGCAACTCCTTTTCCAGCGTGGCGTTAAGCAAAACCGGAAGTTCTACTTTATGAGCCAATTTTCGAAAGCTTGCTTTTGTAACGCCGAAATCATTCATTGGAATATTTTTAAACCCGATGCCTAAAGCAGGACTGGCTGATTTAACATAATAATTCCCATGTTTTGCATCAGTAAAATTTGCATCACCTGCTTTACTGTCTTTATCAACGTTTAGCGCCTGTGCACTTGCCAAAGCTGCTTTGTCCGGAAAAAGATTGTGGTTTACTTCCTTGCCCCAATCGTTAGCCATAATCGGAAAGTAAGGGCGCATAACAATATTTTTTCGAAAAACATCACCGCTGTTTTTAAACCATACGTGTGGATGAAATGAATTGTTAATCAGTATGTTATTTTCGGCAATGCGCCTGAATCCTTCACGAAATTTAAGGCCGCCGCTTAGACAAACGTTATTATAGATATGGTAATTACTGCTCCCGTCATCCAAGTCTATATCCCAGCCGTGATCGCAGCGAAACCGGTTATTTCTTATCACGATTGTTTTTTGAGCATCGAGAAATATCATTTCCGGATGTTGTGAAACCAGGCTGTCCATGGTTTTTCTGTTGGGGTGCCAGAACCTATCCCTGCCCCAGGAATTAAAGGCTCCGTGATCGCCAGTTTCCATGACGGTTTCAAAAACGTCATTATTTTCAATTAAATGTCCGCCCCAACAGCCGTCTCCAATATTAATTCCTGCACGCGGAACGCGGTAAATAGTATTGTGGCTTACTAAGATCTCCGAAGCCATTTCAATCTGCACGGCAGTAGCTTGTTTCTCAATTTTGCCGATATCATGTATCAGATTGTTTTCTGCGAAACAATTGGAAGGAAACCGCTTATTTTTCGGGCCTGGTGTTTTATCTATTTTAGAATAGGACACGAAATTATCATAGCCAAAAGCCGGAGAACGGACGGCCGAACTGTCTCCTACGAAGCAGATCGCGCTGGCGCCGATGTCGTGAAAATGCGAACCTGTAACACCGGAAGCATGATTATATCCGCTAAACATAACTGCATTTCCTCCTAACAAAGAAAATTCAGAATTTTCTACAATACAGTTTTCTGTGTTTTCCAGTAAGACAGCACCGCCACGATAAATCATCCAATCACTCCTCAGTAGAGGTTCGTAATGTTTCATAATGGTTCTGGCGGTATGCTCGAATTGAATACCTTTGACTGTCACATTATGAACCGGTTTTTCGGGGGTGCCTTTTATTTCAAGAATATGTCTGAGATGGGAAACTTCAACCGTTGCTTTGTCGAGATCAATCCGGGCTTGCGGATAGAGATATAATATTTCAGCTGTTTTGTCATAATACCATTCGCCGGGAGCGTCAAGTTCGTCAAAAATATTTTCAACAAAACGATATTTTGGATGAAGCGGAGCTTGACGATTATTTTGCCAACCTCCTTCCAAATCAGGTTTTTTGTTTACAATTCCCTTAATACGTAAGTGAAAACTTCCCCATTCGCTTTGATGAAGAGCATGTAAATAACCACCGGCAGGGTTTTTCCACTGTGCAATTCTTTCAGGAGAAATGGCATCTTCCGCCGTTCCATTAAAGACCCGGGCTGTAGAATCATAGTTTGGATAGCGGGCCAGAATCTGAGGAGTTCCATTTATAAACAACGATTCAAATCCGGTATTTTCAATTTTGGACTTCCAGATGTTACCAGCATATTTTTCCCATTTTAAAGATAATTTCCTGCCGGCACTGAAAGTGACTATTTCATTTTTATATGCTTCAAGTGAAATAGTTTTACCTTGTGAGTTACTGTTATCCAGTGCTATGGTTTCATTAAGATAGTAGGTCCCCTGACGAAACAGGATAGCGATATGGCTTTGCTTTGAACGGTTTATCTTTCCGATTGCGGCTGCCGGAGTTTTGAGCGGTGATGCAATTGTGCCCGCATTTGCATCACTTCCGGACGGAGATACGTATAGTTTGTGTTGGGCAAATAAGGTGGAACATACAAATTGAAACCAAATGAATATTGCATATAAGTATCTATTTCGCATATGTCGCCAACGTTAATATAAAATGATGTAACCATTACTGATCCATTTAAGATTTTTCAATTATTATTCTACCTGTTTCATATATTCACTTTTCAAAAATTTGATAGTTATGAAAGTTGATTTAAGATTTTTAGCGGGAGTTATTGCTCAGATGTTCATAGGTAATTTCGTGTTTGGACAGTCCAAAGCTCCAAAAGATTCTCTTCCATCTTATGCACAGATTATGCCTAAGTTTTCTGAAATGGTCGATCATGTCAACGCATCAACAAGTGGTATCTATCAGATGCCGGGTGGACGAATGCCCGCCTCCGGTCAAATAAATGCGGATGGTTCCGTAAAAGTTAGTCGTACCGGCGAGCTCATTGTTCCAGCCGAAATTCCCAATATAATGAAGATAAAAAGAGAAAATGGCCTTAAATCTTCCAAAAAGAAATCAAATAAGAAATAGGCCTTATCAACCGTTGTTATAAACTTTCAAAACAGTTTCCCGAAGTTTTGATCCCGATTCGGTTAGCACAAACGCGATATTTTCTGCGATATCGGCTCCGGAAACCCATTTGGAGAAATCAGCATCTGGCATCGCTTCACGGTTCAGAGGTGTATCGATGGTGCTTGGCACAATAACTGTTGCTGTGATATTTTTTGCCTTGCCCTCTGCATTAATGAATTCAGCCATTTTGAAAACAAGTGATTTGGAAAGAGCATAAGCAAAGTTGCCTTTTCCCTGATCAGCCTCTAAAGCTGGTCTTGCTCCAACGAAAATGAATTGTCCGCCTCCGTTCGTTTCGAAATGTTTCATGAGCGGTTTTACCAAATGAAAGGCTGTGAAAAAATTAATATTGAACATTTTTTCGAGAAGCGTATCATCAGTGGCATGAAGATCGCCAGGAGCATATCCGCCCACCAGGAAAATACCTGCTTCAATCTTTGTAGCTTCTTCCAGTGTTGTATTTACAAAATTCAAAGCAGCGTCCTGATTGGTCAAATCAACACTCTGGCTGGTCACATTTTTTAATTCTTCAAAAGCATCAGCTTTTTTAGAACCAAATGTTACGTATAAATTGTTGTCGGCTTCCGAAAGTTTTTTTACTACATCCTTTCCTAAACCTCCGGATGAGCCGCTGATGATGATGTTTTTAGACATTTCGTTATTGGTTGATATGATTGCTAAAATAAAGAAGTTGGCGAAAAGTTAGTGTTGCCTGGAAAGAAAAAAAGAGAAGTCAACGTTAAGTCTAACTCCTCTTTCTTATATAATCTGAACAAAATTTTAAATATTATTTATTCAAAAGATCTATCAGAAACTTTCTGAACGGCTCGGCAAATTCTTTTCTTTTAAGAGCAAATTCAACGGTTGTTTTAAGGTAATCAAGTTTATCGCCTATATCGTGACGTTTCCCCTCGATATGATGCGCGTAAATATTTTCACGTTTGAGAAGAAGTAGCAATGAATCCGTCAACTGAATTTCGTTGTTTTTTCCTTTCGGTGTTTGTTCGATCGTATTGAAAATTTCCGGAGTCAGAATATAACGTCCGGCAATGGCAAGGTTAGAAGGAGCAAGCTCGATAGCTGGTTTTTCCACCAGCGTACTTAATTCCAGAATCGTATCGCTCAAAGACGTTCCGCCAACAATCCCGTAACGATTCACTTTGTTTGCAGGAACTTGTTCAACAGCGATTACCGATCCGCCATATTGTTCATAGGTATCCATTAATTGCTGTGTTACCGGAATTACCGAATCCATGATCGTATCACCTAATAACACTGCAAACGGCTCGTTACCAACATGATGACGAGCGTAATAGATGGCATCACCCAAACCATTGGCTTCTTTCTGACGAACAAAATGGACATTTGCCATATCAGCCAAGCGACGCATTTCATTAAACCAGATCATATCCTCTTTTTCTTCCAGGCGTGATTCCAGCTCAACATTACGGTCGAAATGATCCTCAATTGCACGTTTGCCTTTTCCTGAAATAATTAAAATATCTTCAATTCCGGAGTCAACAGCCTCCTGAACAACATACTGTATAGTAGGAATGTCAATAATAGGTAACATTTCCTTAGGCATCGATTTGGTTGCCGGCAAAAAACGGGTTCCAAGTCCGGCAGCGGGAATTACAGCTTTACGAATCATAATTTTGGCTTTCGGCAGTCGGCTATCGGCAGGGGCGGCGTACCGCTTTCAATCGATTGCTTGTTGCCTGTTGGTTAAGTTTTTAAAATTTATATTTTGAAATTATTAATAGAGTCTACACTAGCCTGTTTCTGAAAGCGGTACGCAGCCTGGCCGATAGCCGCCCGCTGATACTAAACTACAAATGGCTTGATGACCCTGGCGTTATATTTTTTTAGCTTTACGAAAAGTTGATTCAGCATATCATCGTCTTTGTAGATACCGATAATGGTCCCGCCTGAACCGGCAAATTTGGCCGATGCACCACACGATCTTGCTTCGTTGATCAATTTTTTATTGGAATCGGGGACGTTGTAAATCTGACAGCGAAGATCAAAATTCTGGTTCATGAGTTCGTGCAGGTCGTCAGGCCGCCCTTCTTTTAAAGCGACGTGCGCGTCTTTCGCTTTCTGTGCAATTTGACCCAGAACGTCGATTACATCTTGTTCGCCACGATCAAATCGTGCCCGGACATCACTATGAACTTTCCCGGAAACTTTACTCAGGTTCGTGTTGTAGGCTACATATAGCTTGGGTAGAAGGGCCGGATCGATTCGTTCGTAGAGTCCGTAGCCCTGATTTTGAATCAATGTCTTATCGAAATCCATGTACACACAGCCTTCGTAACATTGAATAACACGATCCTGCAAGCCAGCAGCAATACCAAGTTCTTCTGTTTCGGAAACCATGACGAGCTGTGGCAGAATTTCGATAGGAATTTCCACCTTATAAAACTGCATCAAAGCTCTGAACAGGGCGACCACAATTGCACTGGAACCAGACATTCCGACTTGACGCGGAATGGAGGAACGATATCTTACAGTGAAATTTCGGTTTGGTAACCTGATATTATTTTCTTCACAATAGTCGGCGAATTTTTTAATACCCGCTTTAATTAGCGGAATTCCACCGTTATAGCCCAGCATGCTGACGGAATCACGGAGGTGAAAAACACTCCGGAATGTACTTCCATCCTGCGGCTCTGGTTCTATGTGTAGCTCAGGGGATTCGTATAATGAAATGGATGCTCCGAAATTTCGGACAGATATTGATATTGTTTTTCCAAAAAAACCATCAGAAGGATTTCCCAGCAGCCCGGCCCGGGCGTATGCGCGTGTTTCAATAATCAATGTAAATATCTTTTTAACGTCAAAGTGGTAACTAATTGACGAGGCTTCGCGCCTTTGTCCCTTAAATTAATGCAACGGCCAATAACGTAAAATTTAACAAAAATCAGTGATTATAGGGAATATTTTCTTTTATGAAAAAAAACAGGCAGGTCAGATAAGTTCATTATCTAATCTGCCTGCCCCATTAATTCTTCAAGAATTAAGCTTGTTTGATCAATTGGATGTTGATAACCAGTTTGATTTCGTCACCAACCACAACACCACCTGCTTCCGTTGTTGCACTCCAGGTTAATCCAAATTCTTTACGGCTGATTTTACCCGTAACTTCAAAACCGGCTTTGCTTTGACCATAAAAATCGGTCATTGCTCCACCATATTCAGCGTCTAAAACGACAGGATGCGTTACTCCTTTAATTGTCAGATCGCCTTTAAGCTTATAAGAGTCTTCACCAGCTTTTTCTAGTTCTGTTGAAGTGAAAGTCAGTTTTGGATAGTTTTCTGCGTCAAAAAAGTCCCCTGAACGAAGGTGTTCGTCACGTTGCGCCTGGTTGGTGTCGATGCTTGCAATATCAGCAGAAAAATTAATGGTGGCAGTAGTCAAATCGTCTCCGTCTGTTTCTGCTGAGCCTTCAAATGTCTTGAAAGAACCTGTTACAGTTGAGATTACAAGGTGTTTCACTTTAAATTGAATCTCTGAATGCGTTGGGTCAATAACCCATGATGTTTTAGTTGACATAATATATATTCGTTTTGATTAATATGTTTCTACATTTAATGTATATACATGTAAATATCAGAAAAAGTTTAAATATTGACAAAAAAAATTCTCAATCGGTTTAGATTGATAATTAAGGTATTGATAATAAAGTATTTACTTTAAATAATATTATTCTTTTGGCATTACAAAAATGCTTTCATCAATTTTAGGATTCACTTGCAGTGATTTGATTTTCATAGCCATCGAAGCTCCCGGCATCGCAGAAGTTTCTACTTCGGAAGTGAAAGGATACGTTACGCCGTCTACTTGTCGAAAGTCGGACTGGTTATTTGTTGACTGCACATCCTGTCCGTTGACGTTCATGAAAGCAACGACTTTCAAAATGTAATAGGTGTCTTTGGAAATGTAGTTCGTACGTTTCCCTCCGTTTTTTAAATTCACGGTCACCTTAAAAACTTTTGCTCCCGCAAGATCGTCTTCGCCATCAAGCGTTAACGTTTGGCCTTTTTCCTTATAATTGTAAAGTCCGGTAAGATCAGTTTCAGCAGATAGTGATTTGACAACTTCTTCCGGCAACGGGGTTGGCTTGGTTTGTCCAGCCATCGGGTTTATTGACCATCCTTTATCCTTGTCAATAACCTGAACAATCGTCTGTCCCTGAACGGTTGTCTCACTGCGGAATCCCCGGTCCTGAACGATTGTAGTGATCACTGGGATTTCCATGTTCATCACATTCATTTCCCCGTTAATTTTTACACTTTTCAATTTTGACAATTTATCAGCCCCACCCATTGCGGTAATGTGTTTTGCTACTATTTCGTCAACGTTCTGCGCAAAAGCAGAAGTGCATATTCCGGAAACAACCAGGAAAAGAATTGACTTGAAAAACGTCTTATTTTGCATGTGAGCTAGTTTTGGTAAAGTGTAAAACTAGGAAATATTACTTTAAAACCGAATTTGATAAGGGTTGGGCGGGTATTTTGTCTGTTGGGTGAAAGAATTTGTTTATTCCGTCGGATGGCGGAAGAAGCCATCCGACGGAATAAACAAATTCTTATAAGTTTAATCTGTTTTAATCAAACTTTGAATAACTAAAATTTCGGAGTTTTTTTCGCCGTCCGACGATAAAAACATCTCATAAATTCAATTCTGTTTATTAATGCTTTGAACAAAAAAAAGCGAACGAACCAAAGAATGATCCGCTCGCCTAAAATATATAAGTTCTTAAAACTAATTATGCACTTTTCAACGCTTCTGCACCACCAACAATTTCCAGAATCTCTGTTGTAATTGCTGCTTGACGCGTACGGTTGTAAACCAATTTCAACGCTTTCAAAAGTTCCTGAGCATTTTCAGTCGCCTTGTCCATCGCCGTCATACGGGCACCTTGTTCTGAAGCATTTGATTCAAGAACGGCGCGGTATAACTTAATCTTTAACGATTTTGGAATTAATTCTGCAAGAATTTCTTCTTCGTTTGGTTCGAATATATAGTTAACCTCCGGAGCTTTTACTTGTTGCGTTGTAGTATCAGCAACGATCGGTAAAAATGGATCTGTGTGGATTATTTGTGTTGCAACGTTTTTAAATTCGTTGAAAACAAGATCAACAACATCATAACGACCTTCTGAAAAGTCTTTCATGATTTGTTCAGCTGCTTCTTTAACGTTAACAAATTTAAGTCTTGTAAAAAGATCAGTGTAGCCTGTGTTCACCTTAAAACCTCTGCGAACGAACGCTTCTGCTCCTTTTTTACCGATTGCAAAAATCTCAACATTTCCTTTGCTTGCCTGCAATGAATATTTTTCATTGATCAGTTGCAAGGTTGCTTTAATAATATTGGTATTGAAAGCTCCGCATAGTCCACGATCGGAAGTAACGACAACGATCAATACTTTGTCAATCGCACGAACATCTTTCAATGGGCTGTCCACTGAACTTTCAGAACCTGCCGACACTGTCGAAAGCATTTGACCTAGCTTTTGGGCATAGGGACGCATTTGCAGGATATTGTCCTGAGCTCTGCGCAATTTAGCAGCCGCAACCATCTTCATGGCTTTGGTGATCTGCTGGGTGGAGTTAACCGAAACGATCCGGTTACGTACTTCTTTTAAGCTTGCCATCTTAGGGAAATTAAATGCGGTCCGCCTGAGGTAATCAATAAGTGAAAAATTAAAAACAGATTACTGCTCCTAATTTTTCACTTATAGCTTCTCTATTAATATTTAGCTGAAAGTTCTTTCGCTACTTTGTCAAGAACATCTGTGATGCTGTTGTCAAGTTTACCTGCACGCAAAGCCGCAAGGGTTTCGCTGTACTGAGCAGAAAGAACAGTAAGGAATTCTTTATCGAATTGTTTTACCTTATCAACAGGAACTCTGTCCAGCAAACCTTTTGTAGATGCATAAACAGTAGCCACTTGTTGTTCAACTGGTACCGGAGCATATTGAGGTTGTTTCAAAACTTCCTGGTTACGGCGTCCACGATCAATCGCAAGTTTTGTAGAAGCATCAAGATCTGAACCGAATTTTGCAAAAGCTTCCAATTCACGGAATTGAGCCTGATCCAGTTTTAACGTACCTGATACCTTTTTCATTGACTTGATCTGAGCGTTACCACCCACACGTGATACCGAGATACCTACGTTGATCGCAGGACGGATACCCGAGTTGAACAAGTTTGATTCCAGGAATATCTGTCCGTCAGTAATTGAAATTACGTTCGTCGGGATATAAGCAGAAACGTCACCAGCCTGTGTTTCAATGATTGGAAGAGCAGTCAACGAACCACCACCTTTCACTTTTCCGATCAGGGATGGAGGAAGGTCGTTCATGTTTGCAGCGATCGCATCATCATTGATGATTTTTGCAGCTCTTTCCAACAAACGGCTGTGAAGATAGAATACGTCACCTGGATAAGCTTCACGTCCCGGAGGGCGACGAAGCAGCAGGGAAACTTCACGGTAAGAAACTGCTTGTTTTGAAAGATCATCATAAACAATAAGTGCAGGGCGTCCGGTATCACGGAAGTATTCACCGATCGCAGCACCTGTAAAAGGAGCATAGAATTGCATCGGAGAAGGATCGGATGCGCCGGCCGCTACGATTACCGTATAATCCATTGCACCATAACGACGAAGTGTAGCTTCGATACCTTTAATAGTTGAAGCCTTCTGGCCACAAGCTACATAGATACAGAACACAGGCTCGCCTTTATCGTAATATTCTCTTTGATTGATGATTGTATCAATAGCAACAGCTGTCTTTCCAGTCTGGCGGTCGCCGATAATCAACTCACGTTGTCCACGTCCGATTGGAATCATCGCATCGATTGCTTTGATACCAGTCTGAAGAGGCTCAGTTACTGGCTGACGGAAAATAACACCCGGTGCTTTACGCTCAAGTGGCATTTCAAAAAGTTCTCCTTGCAGAGGACCCATACCGTCGATTGGTTCAGCCAACGTGTTAACAACACGGCCTACAATACCATCACCAACTCTCACTGAAGCGATCTCCTTCGTACGCTTCACTGTGTCGCCTTCTTTGATCTCACTTGAATCACCAAGTAAAACGGCTCCAACATTATCTTCCTCGAGGTTAAGTGCGAGGGCCTTTAAGCCATTCTCGAAAACAAGCAGCTCACCCGCCTGTACTTCAGAAAGGCCATAAATGCGGGCAACACCGTCACCAACTTGAAGGACTGTTCCTACTTCTTCGAGTTCTGCTTCAGATTTAGCGCCTGCAAGTTGTTCGCGCAGGATGGCCGAAACTTCGTCCGGTCTAACAGATACCATAGTATAATTGACTTATTTAGAGTATAGTAGTAAGTTTTTGAAATCAGCCGCAAA